>Ga0182004_10001211_pt1 | contig 18422 bp, 15 predicted proteins | sample Sormic07211540_1_FD_120479 | JGI IMG/M metagenome (GOLD analysis project Ga0182004, IMG submission 120479) | Endophyte microbial communities from Sorghum bicolor roots, Mead, Nebraska, USA - 072115-40_1 MetaG | ecosystem: Host-associated > Plants > Roots > Unclassified | place: USA: Nebraska...
TCTCCCGCCTCCCTATAAGTGTCTCCTCCTTTCCACTCCCCCGCCCCGCGAGACCACACGCGACGGCCGCCTCCTCCACGCCGATGGCGACCGCTCACTCACCCAGCTGAACAACCCCACCGAGCACACGCAACGCAAGCAGGAGCAGCTGCCGAGGCCGGCGATAGAGATAGAGGAAGGCGACGACCAACGAGGAGCTCGGTTCGACCAACTACTAGCTAGCGGCGGCGGAAGCGCAGGCGGAGGCGACCGACCATGGACAAGCTGCTGCTCGACCAGCTGGCCGGCGAGGCCCTGCGGGAGGTGCTGCACGCGGTGCAGGGCACCCTGTTCTGCCGCTCTACGGCCGAGCGCCTGCGCCGGAGCGTCGAGCCGCTGCTGCCGCTCGTCCAGGGCCTGGGCCCGCACGCCACCCAGCGCTCGGCGGGTGAGCTCGGCGAGCTCGCGGCGCGGGTCAGGGAGGCGCTCGACCTGGCCCGCCGCGCCGCGGCCTCCCCGCGCTGGAACGTCTACCGCGCCGCGCAGCTGTCGCGCCGGATGGAGGCCGCCGACCGCGGCATCGCGCGCTGGCTCGAGCGCCACGCCCCAGCGCACGTCATCGGTGGAGTCCGCAGGCTCCGCGACGAGGCCGACGCCCGCATCGGCCGCCTCGAGCGCCGCGTCGAGGAGATCGCCGCCGCCGCGCAGCCGCCGCCGCCCCCAGCCCTCTCCGTCCCCGTCATCGCGCCGCCGCCGCACAAGGGCGTGCCCATGCCGATGGAAGCACCTCTCGCCAAGCCCGCCTTCGCCGCTGTGCCGATGGAGGTGCCGCCGCACAAGGGCATGGCTATGTCCGTGCCGATGCCGGTGAAGGCGGCGCCCGCCAAGGCCGGGGTGATGGCCATGGACATGGACCTCATCGAGGGACACGAAGAAGAGGGGATGGTTGGTGCCGGCGTCAAGGTGGCCAAGGAAAAGGTGAAGGAGATGGTTATGAGCGGCGGCGGCGGCTGGGAGGTGGTTGGTATCTCCGGCATGGGCGGCAGCGGCAAGACCACGCTCGCCATGGAGATCTTCAGGGATCACAAGGTCCGAGGTAAGGAGAACAGGGACCAGATCCTAACCATCTTTTCCTTCAAATTCTTTCCAAATCGTGTGCAAAGGTCGCGTATTTCTCAGGAATCGTCCTGTCGTTTCGTGCAAAAATTCCATCTTTCCATGAATTATTGGGTGCAAAATTCTCCAAATTGGGGGAATGGCATCTTGGGTGGTTGGTTTGCGTGCCTGTCGTGCAATTAGGTAAAGGCGAGGTTGATGCTTTCTTTTTTCCCCAAACCACATGCTTGGTCAAATTTGGCGCTTTGACCAGCTAGTGGCAACTGTACTATTGTGATGGGGTTAGATTGCTTCTGAATTCACACAACTAAAGTGTGCCACAGCCCACAGCTACTCTCAAATTCTGCTTGGACTTGAGTAACCTTATTATCTTGTTCATGGTGGCTGCTTAATCTTAAATCAAGATAGATACCTGCTTAATGAACGGCACATGAGACTAACCAAATCTATTTCACAAAGAATAAACCCAATTCAGATCCAAGTAACCTGCTTCAAAAAAAATCTGGACCTAGGGTCTTCTTTATGTGCAAGAAATTAGGATTGGCTATGTTGGCTTAGGAGTAATAAGAGAGCTAAATTCAGCAGCCTGTGTTCATAGCTCCATAGTCTCTGTTTTCCACAAAAATTCTCATAGTAAACTTAAATTCAATTACCACAACAACATCTATTGGCCGATTTTAAGTGACTGCTATTCCAAATCTTACTTGATCAACATGGTGATTTTGGATCTCATTGAAAGCTCACTTATACCTATCTGATCCCTTTTTGCAAACGTTTTTCCTGCTTCATGATTCTGATATAGCTTCTTTCTTTCTACAGCCTACTTCAATGATAGGATCTTCTTTGAGACGATCTCACAATCTGCAAATTTGGAGACAATCAAGATGAAGCTGTGGGAGCAGATAAGCGGCAACCTCGTGCTTGGTGCATACAACCAGATCCCAGAATGGCAGCTCAAGTTAGGACCAAGGGACCGAGGACCTGTCCTTGTAATCCTTGATGATGTTTGGTCTCTCCCACAGCTTGAGGAGCTCATTTTCAAGTTCCCTGGGTGCAAGACTCTAGTTGTATCGAGATTCAAGTTCCCCACGTTGGTAAAACAGACATATGAAATGCAGTTGCTAGATGAGGCAGCGGCTTTGTCTGTCTTCTGCCGTGCTGCTTTCGATCAGGAGTCTGTTCCGCAGACTGCTGACAAGAAATTGGTCAGGCAGGTCTCTGCAGAGTGCAGAGGTCTTCCTCTGGCTCTGAAGGTTATTGGTGCATCGTTGCGCGATCAACCTCCTAAGATATGGCTCAGCGCCAAGAACCGGTTGTCTCGAGGAGAGGCTATTTCTGACTCCCATGAGACCAAGCTTCTAGAGAGAATGGCGGCAAGCGTCGAGTGCTTGTCAGAGAAGGTTAGAGATTGTTTCCTTGATCTGGGCTGCTTCCCAGAGGATAAGAAGATCCCCCTTGATGTCTTGATCAACATCTGGATGGAGATTCATGATCTTGATGAACCAGATGCTTTTGCCATCTTGGTTGAGCTTTCAAACAAGAACCTTCTTACCCTTGTCAATGATGCACAGTATGTATCATCAGCCATCTATGCGCTTCAAAATATTCTAGAATTGAGATGTCCCAAATAACAGGGTTTTTAACTCTTTGCTGCTCTGCTTGCAGGAACAAGGCTGGAGATTTGTACAGTAGCTACCATGACTACTCGGTGACACAACATGATGTGTTGAGAGATCTTGCTCTTCACATGAGTGGGTGTGACCCTCTGAACAAGCGGAGGCGGTTGGTGATGCCAAGAAGGGAAGAAACACTTCCCAGGGATTGGCAGAGGAATAAGGATACTCCGTTTGAAGCTCAGATAGTTTCCATTCATACAGGTACATCATTTAGTCATTTTATTGTTCTTTACTTTTTCTGGATATTCATTGCCAACAAATTGTCATCCAACATATTCAGTGCCAAAAATGTTTCCTCCATACAGTACTCGTAGTTTCCTTCATGCATGTGCTTTCTTCCTTGGGACAGAATCATCTGACCAACTATTTCCAAAACTCCAGGTGAAATGAAAGAATCGGACTGGTTCCAGATGAGCTTCCCTAAGGCAGAAGTGCTGATCCTCAACTTCGCCTCAAGCTTGTACTACCTCCCACCGTTCATCGCGACAATGCAGAACCTGAAAGCTCTGGTGCTGATCAACTACGGCACCAGCAGCGCTGCCCTTGACAACCTATCCGCGTTCACCACTCTCAACGGCCTGAGGAGTCTCTGGCTGGAGAAAATCAGGCTCCCGCCGCTGCCAAAGACCACCATCCCGCTGAAGAACCTGCACAAGATCTCCCTCGTCCTCTGCGAGCTGAACAGCAGCCTAAGAGGATCAACGATGGACCTGTCGATGACGTTTCCGCGCCTCTCCAACCTCACAATCGACCACTGCATAGACCTGAAGGAGCTGCCATCAAGCATCTGCGAGATCAGCTCGCTGGAGACCATCTCCATCTCCAACTGCCACGACCTCACCGAGCTTCCCTACGAGCTGGGCAAGCTGCACTGCCTGAGCATCCTCCGTGTCTACGCCTGCCCGGCGCTCTGGCGGCTCCCAGCGTCGGTGTGCAGCCTGAAGAGGCTCAAGTACCTCGACATCTCGCAGTGCATCAACCTGACCGACCTCCCGGAGGAGCTCGGCCACCTGACGAGCCTGGAGAAGATCGACATGCGCGAGTGCTCCCGCCTGAGGAGCCTCCCGCGGTCGTCGTCGTCGCTCAAGTCCCTCGGCCACGTCGTGTGCGACGAGGAGACGGCGCTGCTGTGGAGGGAGGCCGAGCAGGTCATCCCTGACCTCCGGGTTCAGGTGGCCGAAGAGTGCTACAACCTGGACTGGCTAGCGGACTGATGTCACGTCTCTGGATGGCTACTATGGCTTCCAAACTGACCGTGTACATATTTGATGATGTTTATATGTTGCTTCCCCCTGTGTAGTGCAGGGAGAGTCATCAATCCACTGGCCAATTTTGAGATCTTCAGTCAGTGTTCATCATGCATCAAGCTTCAACTCCTCGTTCCAAAATACAAATGCACTAATAAAATAACCACAGGAAAACAGTAGTCATATTCTCTTGGCACAAAACACAACCATACAAATGGGCTAAAGATACAACTACATTAGCAGCGTTTCCATTTTTCAGTTTCAGCAAAGAGAGACCAAGCGACGAAAAACAATATGTACAAGATAAAGTTCTACATACTACACAATAGACAGCGGTTCAGTATGGATCAACGACTAGAATCAGGGTGTCAAAACGATCACCATGCCACGGAACACAGATCGCTCCTTAAGCTTGAGCTCTTGCATCCAGAGCATCAGCAACTCTCGATGGACAGACTGATTTACAAGGACAGCCAGAAATCATTGGCATGCATGATTACATGGCATACACTATCTCTCCACTGCTCTCGATGTCGAGGTCCAGGTCCGAGTCCAGGTCCATATCGTCGTCAAAGTCATCAAGGTCGTCGCACAAAAGCTGGGTCGTTCCACGGGCGCCATCGGCCGGCACTGTTGCCTCAGCCAGTATCTGCATGATCTCGTTCATGTTCTGCATCGGCTGGTCCGGCTCCTCGTAGCTCACCGTGCCGTCGCCCACGAGGTCAGCTGGGAGGTTCTTGACGAACCATGGATGGCTCTTGATCTCAGGCATCGTGATCCTCTGCAAAGACCATGCAACATATGTTATGCTTATGCCACATCGATCTGAAGTTCTGAACAGTAAGTGACCGACGCTGCAAAGGGGATAAGTATGTGGCAGCTCACATCTGCTGGGTTGGCAACAAAAATCCTTGATATCAGATCCCGGCATTCTGGAGATACACAGACGTAGTCAGGAATCGCGTACTGAACACCCAGTATTTTCTGCAAATTGGCATCAGCATTTAGATGGCTGGATGGATATAACTGCAATGAGTAGGAGTAGAACTGGAATATATGCTTTGGAGAACAATTGAAAAAGGGAACCTGAATTGTCTTTTTGAAATTCTTAGGGTCTTCAGGATCCTCAAAAGGATACCCGCCAACCAGCATCACGTAGAGGGTCACACCGCATGACCAGACATCGGCAATCTCCATCCAATGACAAATTATTAGCGATCAAGCATTTCAGATTCAGACGCTAGTTTTTGTAAGAAAAAGACCAGACGCTTCTCGTGCCATCATAAAGATTGATAGCACCTTTGTAGAACAAACAAAAACAACTTGGTACTGTCCAGTCCTATGTCGGAGGGCAACTTAAAGAACCCAAGGGGATGGATAGTACCTTGCCGTCGTATTCCTTGTTCAGCAAAATTTCAGGAGCAATGTATGCTGGAGTTCCCACAGTGGACTTTGGTTGGGAGTGAAGAACAGATGACTGTAGACATCAGAGAACAACATGGCAGGAAGGAAATGAGGCGATTATATACGACACTGAAGAGCATTCGGCACATGTGGTCTTTCTTTTCTGACAGTAAGCAAACTATACTACAGGTCTACAGCAGCCTGGTACGTAACAATTGTGTTGTGCATGATCCATACGCAGACCATAATAGTAATCATCAGGCACGGTACAAGTAAGCATTGCATATTTGCATAGTGTAACAGAACAAAGTGAGCTTAGTAGCCGTACCTTTGAATAACCGAAGTCGCATATCTTGAGGCGAGGCGCAGTGCTTCCATCCAGCAGAGTGTTCTCGAGCTTCAAATCACGGTGGCATACTTGCTTCACCACACCACGAATCATGAAACGTAGCAATGTTAGCCATGCAATGCACACAAAAAGGAGAAACTGAACAGAGGAGCAATGGAGTAGTCCTACCATGGAGTGGCAGTAGCTAACCCCTGAAATCAGCTGCTGGAAGAAGAAGCGAGCCTGAACAATGGACAGACGCAAAGAGTTCAGAGTCAGCATCGACACTACACTAGACAGGAGTATGTGAAAAAATTGGGTCGCAGATGCTGTCAGGCGAGCAGTCAGATCAGGTGAGGGGTGGCAGGCACCTCGTCCTCGCTGAACCGGCCGGCATTGCAGATGCGGTTGAAGAGCTCCCCGCCGGAGGCGTACTCCATGACGATGGCTAGGTGAGTCTTGGTCAGGATGACCTGAAGAAGAAGAATCACAAGCAGGGAAGCAACAAGAGTGTTTCAGAAGTTTGAAATGCTCAGCTTGGCCTGGAAAGAAAGAGGGTGGGTGAGTGATGGCAGCCTGGCCGCCTGCCTCAGCCTCACCTCCTTGAAGCGGATGATGTTGGGGTGGCGCAGCGAGCGGTGGTTGATGATCTCCCGCTGCACGTTCTCGTCGATCTGCAACGGCAACGGCAACGCCAACGCCAGCACATGACATGAGCACGAGTCGACGGCCGGCTTTGCAGAGGAGGAAGAAGGGGTAGTAGGGAACGAAGCGTACCTTGTCGCCGCGGTCGATGTACTTGACGGCGACGAGGTCGCCGGTGGCGCGGTTGCGCATGAGGCGCGCGACGCCGAAGTTTCCCGACCCGATGTCCCGCACGGGCTCGTACCTGTCCCCGTCGTGCATTATCGGCATCTCCATCCCCACCGCTGACCCCGCCGCCGCTGCTGCCGGCGTCCTCGCCATCTTCCCCTCTCCCTCCCCCTGCACCTCCTACACCACCACCTCCGCCGCCGCCAATCCGACCAACCTCCCGTCCCGCTGCCTCTCCCTCTCCAGCCGATGCCGATCCAAGCGCCCTCCTTCCTTCCTCCCCCTGCTCTGCTTCCTCTCTCTCTCGGTCCCTCTCGCTCTCGCTTGTTTTTTTTTTTCCTTCTTCTTTTTCCTCTTTTTTTTAGAAAAAAAATATATATATCTCGCTTTCCTTAAAATAATGCCGCGAATAGTCCACTGCGGAAAGAACGTTATCCGCTTGCTTCCACCAACACCCACCCACTATCCCGCCCACACCTACTGACCAGTGGGCTCCAGTGTACCGGACCCACACGTCATGCTCTGGTTCTCGATAGGTACTGCGGTTCGGACAAGCTGGATGCGTGCCCCCACCGGCAAACCGCGGCAGCAACTGCTGCGCGGGCCCGCGGGGCGGGGGAAGAGCTGGGCCCACCCGTCGGTGGCTTGTTTGCTCGGCAGCGGATGCGGTGGGATGGGGAAAAAGGGCGCGCAAATATCTCGCGGAGGGACATGTCAGCTTGGTGTGGGGCCGGGTGCCGAACCGACGTGACATCCTGGCCGTTGCGCCTGCCGCCTCGGGGTTGATGGACGGTGGAGGAAGGTTGACTGGCGCCCGTGCAGCCGTCACTGAGGACGGCGCGGATCGTTCGGCGGCCGGCACTGCGCCGCCGCCTATAGTTTCCGTAATGGCCTGCGGCCTGCCGCCTTCCTAAGGATAATTGGGTACTCCCTCCCTCCCACATATAAACGCAATTCTATGAATCTAGACATATGTAGTGTCCAGGTTTATTACTAGAATTGTGTTTTTTAGACGGAGGGAGTAGTTTATAATCTCTTCCTCCCAAAGTCATTCTAAGAATCTTTATAGTTAAAGTTTTTTAAGTTTGACTAAATTTATATAGCAAATTAATAATATTTTTGGTATCAAACAAGTATCATTATATTCTTTTTTAGTTATATTTTCATAATGTACCTATTTTATGACATAAATCTTTATATTTCTCTCTATATTTTTTGTCAAACTTGAAAATGTTTTGACTCTCCAAGATTCTTGAAATGACTTATAATTTGGAACGGATGGAGTAGTATTTTTATTTATTTGGCCTTGTTTAGATGCGAAAAGTTTTTAGATTTCGCTACTGTAGCAATTTCGTTTGTTTGTGGCAAATATTGTCTAATCATGAACTAACTAGGATCGAAAGATTCGTTTCTCGATTTACAGGCAAACTGTATAATTAGTTTTTATTTTTTTTTATATATTTAATACTTTATGCATGTGCCGCAAGATTCGATGTGATGGAAAATCTTAAAAACTTTTTGGTTTTTGGGTGAACTAAATAAGGCCTTAGTCTACCACCCACCATCATTTTAAAGAGATTAACATGAGGCTACAATGAATTTGGATGTGTCATCGTTAAACCAGTAGCATGCAATTTCTTTTGAGTTGTGAGAGAGGATCTACCTAGGTAGTTATGTTGCGTGAGCGAGTCTAATTCTAGCTACCAACCTTATCTTGATCTGCAACATTTTATTTCATGTGTCATACAAACTTGCACCGAGAATGGAGTGGATTGTCATGAGGCTACAATGAATTTGGATGGGCTATTGTTAAACCAATATCATGCAATTTCTCTAGAGTCGTGAGTGAGGATTTGCATATGTACTTATGTTGAATGAACGAGTATGACAATCTTATCTCTGCAGCATTTATTCCATGCGTCATATATATAACCTCGCACCTAGAATGGAGTCAGTTGTCTAAAGGTTGCGTATTTGGATTGGCATGCATCGTCGGCATATGTTGTTTTATGTGTCTCGTGCCTCCAATGAAAGCCAAAAAAATGCCACTAGTGCAGGCATCCATGGTTTATATAGATACGCCCACCGTTAGCTAGTTGGCTATAGATGATCTTAGTAACATTGTACGGTTTTGATAAAAACCGCAAGTAGTACTTTTTGCATAATTCATGGTAGTGCTAGAAGTTAGACCGTAAAATAGGGATGGTTTATGTTGCGGGATTCCGCCCATAATCTTTCGACCAAGTCTATTATATATCCAACCTTATAATTGGAGTGACGTTAAAGGTTGCCTCTCTGGAGTGGCAAATGTTGTCACATATATTCATGATATCATCCGTGTGATGTGCCTCAAATAAAATCTAAAATAGTGATGGCATTAATGTAGACATTTAAAAATGTGCACTAACCTGATGTTTAATTGTCTATAGATGATATCAACAACATAAGCTAGTGCCACTATGTCTAGCTAGAAAGATGTGAGACTGTGGTGGAAACTATGAGCACTATCACTTCTACATGGCAAGCATGCTGCTGACACACCTAACATTAGGGTACAATGAATGTGTCTTTTTCTACCCATTCAACGACCAAGCATAATTAATATTCAGCGTTATCACTTTTGCATGGAAAATTATGGATTGCTCAATTAAAGTAAGAGGGGCATTGCTTGTACGCCAACCTTGTTGCACCAGTCATCGCTCCAAACTAATAGCTTTGAGTGGACGTAAATGCCTACAATTTGTAGGTATGGAGTGATAAACATCGGTATAGTTAGTATTGCAAGCAATGTGCCTCGAATGAAAAGCCAAAGAGACGCTACACATGAGGCATGCGTCCAAATAAACCACACATATACCACCATAGGTTGATTGACTATGGATGATCTCCACATGAGTTGATATATATCAATATGTTTAGAAAGGTGGTAGATTGATATGTTAGTGTCACTATGAATAGAAGGTTGCTAGTTTTTGGCTGGCAATGTTTCTAATGCTTCTGCATGAAAACCATGTGATAGCTAGAAGTAAAACTATAAAAGGAGTAGGCTTTCTTGTTTAAGTTGTGCATACTACACCGATCACCATGTGAACAAATCTATTATCCAAAGAAATTTCCTCTTTGGATAGACAATCATTCTTGTCATAGTGTCAACGTGTCACACAAGCAATGTGCCTCAGAAAGTCTGAAACAAAGGTTGCACTAACATGGCCTTATGTGCTCATCATTATTTGACTACTGAAAATTCGTAGTAAGAAAGTTTGTTAGTTTGTGATGTCAATTGTAATCACTATTACCTCTATGTGGAAAAGTGTCCCAACTCTTAAAACAAGTGTAGGATGAAAGTGGTTTTTTGTAGCAGTGGACCTAGGGGTTCAGTCCCACCTTGGCTGTTAGCGAATTAGACCAATACATAAGGTTTCTAAGCCCATACCACCAACCATGAGTTGGCTCTTCTACATAAGCGAGTTAGTGGAAATATGTGGTTCACTCAGTGTGTCAAGCGCATCTACAACCTTTAGACCATGCGATGAACACAAAGACGATGAGTTGGTTGAGGAATCAAAGAGTTAAGTCAATTGCTAGAGGCTTGGCACAAACAAAGCATTGTGGAATCTAATCATCACACTGTCGGCAGACAGCCTTGTGCCTCGGGCAGGACACGTGAAGGGTTGCGTAGACTCATGTCAGACAAAGGATTGTGGAATGTAATCATCACAATGTCAACAGATAGCCTTGGGGCTTGGATGAGACACATAAAGGGTGGTGTACGCTCACGTTGAACCTTGGGGCAGGATGTGTGAAGGGTTGCGTAGACTCACGTTGGATAAAGGATTGTGGAATCCAATCATCACAATGGTAACAGATAGCCTTGGGGCTTGGGCCGGGCGTGAAGGGTTGCGTAGACTCACGTCGAACCATCACCAGGATGCTTGGTTATTTTTTTAGACATAGGCATATATGGATTGGGACAAATCCATAGTGTATACGACATGTTATGGTCTATGGCCTACCCAGCATACCATGTTGATCCGACTCTCTGGTTCTTTGTGATCACTCCACTATCAGGTGTAAATAGTTTTTCACACTACTCCCTTCCGTCATAAAAACTTGTCGTTTAAGACAAGATTTGGTCAAATATTACAACTAACCAAACATCAGTAAGTATCTATTTAGTTTGAAGATCTTGATTTTGAATAAATTTAAGAACATATTCGAATAAATTAGTAGTCAAAGGTAGACATAAAAAACCATATAACTATATTAGATATATCAAGTATTCTTTTGGTGCTAAATCCTAATTCTACAATTATAATTTAGAATTCAGATTCTCATAATTATTATTTAGAGATCCAAACAGTGAAACAAGCATAATTTTGTTCCAGAAAAAAGAATTATTTTGAGAATTTTTCTGGTTTTATTTGGGTATATGATGGTGTTCTAGAGATTTCGTTGAGGAATTTGTGTGTGCCTCTGTCCTGTGCTCCGGGCAATCATGTTACAGGCCGGGCCGGGTGTAGAGTATCGCTGATATATTTTGAATGGGCCTAACCTATATGCTATCCTCGTAGCATGTCAAGTTGGGCCTAACTGGCCGGCCTGTGATCTGTGAATATATTATCTTCTTCTAACTTTTTCCTCTCTCTGTTTTTTCTTTTTTTCTGAAGAAAAGGACTCCGAGCAAACTACACAAACAACACACATAAACTGCAGAGAAATGTTTGTAGATCAAAAACAAGGGTCACGTGTATAAATTAATCTTCCCAGAAGTTCTGTTTGGGCAAAAGTATGCTTGTAGTGTCATGTGTTGGCTATTTATTAAAACAGTCTGACAGGCAGTACAATAACTTCCGTACCCCTGCACAAGTGAAATCTCTTCCGTAGTGTAAACTAGACTTGTACCGATCAATCAAAAAGAATTAACGATATTTATAATAAAGTATACAAAGGACAAGACACCACTACGCCGACAAGAAAGGACGTACTCACCGCAATAGGAATTAATACCCAATGGAGTCAAGGCCCTATCTAGGTCAGGTCGTTGGAGATGAAAATTTTTTTTATGTCACATCGGATGTGTCGGAAGAATATCGAAAAGGATTTTAAAAACTAATAAAAAAACAAATTACATAGCTCGTCAAGAAACTGCAAGATAAATCTATTAAGCATAATTAATCTATTATTAGCACATGTGGGTTACTGTAGCACTTAAGGCTAATCATACAGTAACTAGGCTTAAAAGATTCGTCTCTCGATTTTCAACCAAACTATATAATTAGTTTATTTTTTATATACATTTAATGTTCCATGCATGTGTCTAAAGATTCGATGGGATGGATGAAAAATTTTTGGGTGGGGAACTAAACAGGGCCTTAGTTGGGAGTTGAAAAAATTTTAAATGTCACATCGAATATTTTAAGGTCTAGGAAATTGTATAAGCTTAGCTCTTTATGCATGCATCAAGCGTCTAAAACCGAACGTGTGATAAGGGCATGTACAACCCACAGACGGGTGTCTGTCTACAAGTGTAAAGACAAGTTACACAATCTATAGACGTAGGTCTGTCTCCAAGCTATTAAATGCTTTGCATGTACCTAGGATCAATCATGAATATCAACTTGTATACCATCGTGTAGTCGTTTGATGCAAGATAGAGTCAAGCATAAATAAGATGAACATAAATACAATTGTGTTGGTATTGGATAAAAACGGATCAAGCTAAGATCAATATGATTATAGTATTTTTTTTTTAAAAAAAAATCATCAATACAAATGAGAACACAAATTGAATGATCAGGGCATTACTTCTAATGCAATCTGGAAAAGGAGACTGGTACAAATAAGACGGCTGGTAGAAATTAAGTGACCAGGGCACTAGTTGCATTACAAAAAAGATTTGCAGCAGTTTTTAAAAATTTAGATTGATCCAATCTACATCCATATACACCATATACAGTATCTGAATGCTCCTACAGATTACTGTCTTGTGTCTCTTATCTAAGGACCAGAGGCTATACTGAGATATAGAGAGTTGCATATCAGTATTCCACCTATTTGTTCCTAGTAAATCAGATTTCAGACTGCAATTCTGAACTGAAGAACATAACACAGCAGCAGCGCAAAAACAACCGTGTGAACTCAGCTAAGCTTTACCAAAAATTCGTGCAGTTCGAGTCGTATTGCTCACACATCTACTGCATCCATCGTCAGAGGAAGAACCGACGCTGGATCCAGGTATGGAGCTTTCCCATTGCCCTTATCCACCTCCATGAGGGCCTCCCTGTGCGTGGAGCACGGCCTGCATCCACGCCAGGAGGAGGGGATGGCTGCGAGCTGCATACCCAAGGCTGTTCCCCTTCCTATCCATCGCCACGGCTAGTGCCGAGCTCAGATGTGTAGAGCGGCGACACAGAGAGAGAGCATGTGATTTCTCGATTTTGGCGCGCTTCTTGCCTTCTCACGCATGTCGCAGCTGGATCCCGGTGCTTTGCATGAAGATGACGACGGACCGTACAACGCAAGCTCAGTCGGCGAGTAGACATCGGAGCACGAGCCGAGGCAGTCGTCGACGGTCGTGCCGTCTCTACGTGTTCGTGGGGTGTTTTTTTGCAAAACTTGCATCACGCAGACGGCTCCTGGAGACCCGTAACGCTGCCAGGAGAGGACCGGACGGACAAGTTTGTTCTTGCTTCCATTCAAAAACAGCCCACCCAGGCCCTGTTTAGTTCTCATAAAATTTTAAGATTTCTCGTCACATTAAATTTTTACACGTATGCATGGAGCATTAAATATAGATAAAATAATAACTAGTTATATAAATAATTTGTGAGACAAATTTTTTGAACCTAGTTAGTCTATGATTAGACAATAATTGCTAAATACAAACAAAAATATTACAGCAGCCAAATCTAAAAATTTTTTTCACCAAGTAAACAAGGCTAGGTTAATGAGATGCGGAGATAAGGCTGTTAATTAGGTGCATCAGCTCTAGTACGTAGTTAGTGTGTGGTGGACCGGTAGTAGTGGTATAGTAGTAGTAGTGGCCTCCAATGGTGATCTCACTTCCACTTCTCACCACACCACCGGATCTGATCTGATCTGATCTGACCATCGCATGCCCAACATGATGACATCTTTTTGCGTCGACTTTGGGGTCGTTTTCCTCGGAAAGGAAACTGATGAAAGAATGAAACCTCACGAGATTCCCCCCTCTCTCGATGCGCCATCGCTCCACACAGTGCCTTTCGTTTGTTTGCAGAGAAATGGCCTGCCCTACAGTACTACCCTGCTGGAATCTCAAGTCTCTGGTCCATGCAATGCAATGCAACTTTCACACACACACACACAGAGAGAGAGAGAGAGAGAGAGAGACAGTAGCGTGTGTGCGCGTGGAATCTGGTCCATGCAATGCAATGCAACTTGCTTGCAGACAGATCGAGTAGTGTGTGTGAGACAGCATGTAAAAATAGTGTATCTATTGCACACAGAGAAGTAGCAATGGCAACGTGGCAAATGCATGTAAAATAGTGTATCTAGGTGCTTGTTTATCAGGACCTACTACTACGGAGTAGTACACAGTAATTAACCTGCGAGATTCTTTTCTCATGTGTGAAGGCGACAAGAGCGAGAGAATCTCCTCCTCGCCTCACTCACGGCTATAGTTTTCTAGACGGGCTAGGCCCGTTGGGCCGGAACGGGCACGGCCTAAGAAAACACGGCCGAGACACGCTTGCACCGTGCCCGTGCCTGGCACAGCACGCCAATGGGCCGTGCCTGGGCCGAGAATTCAGCCCGTGGGCCGGCACGAGGCACGACAGGGAAAGAAGCTTGGCCCGATAGCGGCACGGCTTGTGGAATATCAGTCGTCCGATCTGTAACCCTAACGAATTGCAGTCATTGGATCAAAGTCGGTTGGAGGGTTGTATAAAAGGCGTCGCCGGCCACACTCCCCCTCTCATCCCTAACCCTAATTCATTTCACCCCCTCACCGGCCGCCGCGAGTCTTTTGGAGTTCTCATCCTCTCCTCCTCTCTGGTTCTCCGTTCATCAGCCATGGGCCCATGGCGAAGGGGAATGGGGGGAGAACCAGGGCTCAAGGCGATGGTGGATCACCGGGCGTCGCTCCCACCGCCGCGTTTCGCCCGTCGGCAGCGGCACGGGCCCGAGCCTCGCAGACGCCAGAGCTCCGAAGGAGTAGGTAAGCTCCCGAGTCCTGACCACCCCGTGACTTCTTCCTCTCGCTCCAAATATGTGACTTCTTCTTCTTCTTCTCGCTCCAGATCTGCCGGATCCGCTGCTGCTCGGAGTCAGCTGAGACTTCTCCACCTCAGTCGGCGTCAGCGAGGTAAACCCTAAACCTTAACCCTAGGTCCTAGCTTGTTCTTCTTCTGCTATTCCTTCGTTCTTCTGCTAATCGTTTTTTTTTTGTTTTTGATAGCCGCTCGAGGCTAGGGCCGTCCAGGCCCCTCTCTGTCTCTAAAGAAGCTAGTGCTACCGCTGTGTATGAAGAGCAAGAGAGAATACCATTGCACAAGCTCTCGATGATGAATATTTGCTTATTGTTTGTCTCTGTATTGTCATTTGTCAATTGTCAAATTGGTTTAGTGCCTGGGCTGGCACGAGCACTAGCGTGCTGTCGTGCCTGGTGGCATGACACGGCACGGCTGTTGTCTAATAGTGTCGTGTCTAGGCCGTTGCTTCGGCACGGTAGCACTATCAAGCACAGCACGACGTGTCGCCGTGCTTGCCGTGCCCGTGCCATGTCGTGCTAGACCACCCGTTTGGAAAACTATACTCACGGGCACCTCGATCTGAAAGTCAGAGTCCACAAACAACCACAGACCGAAACACAGTTTGTGGAGAAACGACGGCATCGTAGCTCTGAAATCTGAATTCTCTGTTCTGATTTCACTACCTGCTACTCCCGCGGAAAGCTACCACTATAGACTATAGTCGTCGTCCATAGAGAATAGACGGACGGAGGGACGATGGTGCATGCCCACCAACTTTGGCGACTAGAATATTCTCCTTGCGACCCACTGGATTGCAAAGCAGCAAACGCATCTCAGGTTCGGTCTTTCTGAATGTTGTTGGAGCAGCTCTTGTCTATTTGTCCCAACATGCCAACTCTTGCCATTCTAACCTATGTACCAGTACGTCACTATGCTAGTCTAGACACTGGCACAAAATCTGTGTGCATACAGACCTCCACATTGACAAAAACGTTGAGAAATTCACTCAATAAAGTACTCCCTCCATCCCAAATTGTAAGTCATTCCAAGAATCTTAGAGAGTCAAAGCATTTTCACGTTTGACCAAAATTATAGTGAAAAATACTAAGATTTGTAACGTAAAGTGAGTATACTATGAAAATGTAATTAAGAAAAAATTTAATAATACTTAGTTAGTACCATAATAATAATTATTTTGTAATATAAATTTGGTCAAACTTATAAAAATTTGACTCTCCAAGATTCTTGGAATGACTTACAATTTGGATGAAGTGAGTACTACACAAGCGAAGAGAATCTGACCGTACGTGTTGGTCATGCTCATGCACACCTTCAGCACAGCACCGCCTATTGTCAAGTACTCCTAGACCCTAAACCCTAGCACCGGCTACTACATATCTAAAGAGAGCATCTTTTGGTAGTCCTTAAATTTTTTTTGGCTTTGGCTACTATAGTACTTTCGTTTGTATTTGATAATTATTATCTAATCATAGACTATCTGGGTTTAAAGGATTTGTCTCATAAATTACAGGTAAACTATATAATTGGTTTTTATTTTTGTCTATATTTAATGTTTCATACATGCATCCAAAGATTCGATTTGACGAGAAATCTTGAAATTTTTTAAAAACTAAACCAAGCCTAAGAGCATCTCCAACACCTCATCCCCCAATAGAATGGTATTGATGATTACCCATACAACTTTTTAGACTATTAGGGGAGATCCCTCCAACAGATCACCAACAATCTCCCTCAATGCAAAGGTCCACCTGTCATATTATAACTTTTTTATTTTTTATTTTATTTTATTTTCTTTTCTTTCTCTCCATCTATGTAGCGGCTCTTTTCTCTCTCCAGCGCTCGAGCACAGCCCGTTGCTCCCCACCCATCGAGCACGAGCACTCCCCATTGCTCCCCTCTCCTCCTTGCGTCCACCATGCATGCACTTCCTCCTCCTCAGATCTAGATCCGGCGCCCTCCTTGAGTCCTCGACTTGCAACCCTTCTTTGATTTCTTTGGCTTCACGGTCGCCACCCCTCCACGAGCGATGGCGGCAACCATGCGCGCTCAGGCGGCAGGCAACAAGCGACAAGCCATGCTCGCCCAGCAAGCTCCGAGGTATGCGCGGGCGGAAGAAAAATCCATACAGTGATAGCTGCGCGTGCACCTAAAGTATTGAGGGAGTTGCATCTCCCCTTTATTTGAGGGGAGTTGGGTTTGTTTTTGCTGATCACCAATTTATGAGGATGGGAAAGGAAATCTGTTGGAGTTGAGATTTTGAGCCAACTCCCCCAATATGTTGGTTGGATTGGGGATAGGGGAGCTATTGGAAATGCTCTAACGTCTTGTTTAGTTACACCCAAACCTTAAAAACTTTTCAAGATTTCTCATCACATCAAATCTTGTGACACATACATGAAATATTAAATATAGATAAACAAATAACAAATTTCATAGTTTGTCTGTAATTTGCGAAAAAATCTTTTGAACCTACTTGGTCCAAGGTTAAACAATAATTACTAAATAAAAACAAAAATACTATGGTATCCAAAAACTTTTCAGCTCCTCAATGGAATTTGGGCCTCGTTTAGTTCCAAAAACTTTTTGGTTTTGAGTATTGTACTAATTTCGTTTTTATTTAACAATTGTGTCCAAATATGGACTAACTAGACTCAAAAGATTCATCTCATGATTTATAGGCAAATTATGCAATTAGTTTTTGTTTTCGTCTATATTTAATGCTCCATGTATGTGCCGCAAGATTCTATATGAAAGAGAATCTTGAAAAGTTTTTGGTTTTTGAATGAACCGGCCTTGTTTAGGTCGTGTTTAGTTTCTGAAGGGAAAAATTTTGCGATACTATAACACTTTTGTTTGTTTGTGGTAATTATTATCCAACCATGGACTAACTAGACTCAAAAGATTCGTCTCGTAAATTTCGACCAAACTATGTAATTAGTTTTTATTTTCGTTTATATTTAATACTTTATGCATGCGTCTAAATATTCGATGTGACGGGGAATCTTGAAAATTTTTGTGTTTTGGATGGAAGTAATAGTTCCCAAAATATTTTGCAAAATTTTTCACATTCTCCATCACATCAAGGCCTTGTTTACTTCCACCCCAAAACCCAAATTTTTTAAAGATTTCCTGTCACATCGAATCTTTAAACGCTTGCATGGAGTATTAAATAAAAATAAAAATAAAAACTAATTGCACAGTTTGTTCGAAATGTACGAGACGAATCTTTTGAACCTAGTTAGTCTATGGTTGGACAATAATTACCACAAACAAACGAAAGTGCTACAGTGTTGCGAAATTTTTTCGTTGGGGAAGTAAACAGGGCCCAAATCTGCTTGCAGCACATGCATAGAGCATTAAATGAATAACTAATTACATCTGTAATTTTCGAGATGAATTTTTTGAGACTAGTTAATCTATAATTAGACAATATTTATCAAGGCCTTGTTTAGTTCCGTGGCCAAATTTTTTTCTGCACTGTAGCACTTTCGTTTGTTTGTGGTAATTATTGTCCAATCATGGACTAACTAGGCTCAAAAGATTCGTCTCGTAAATTTCGACCAAACTGTGCAATTAGTTTTTATTTTCGTTTATATTTAATACTCCA
>Ga0182004_10001212_pt1 | contig 18412 bp, 12 predicted proteins | sample Sormic07211540_1_FD_120479 | JGI IMG/M metagenome (GOLD analysis project Ga0182004, IMG submission 120479) | Endophyte microbial communities from Sorghum bicolor roots, Mead, Nebraska, USA - 072115-40_1 MetaG | ecosystem: Host-associated > Plants > Roots > Unclassified | place: USA: Nebraska...
CCCTCGCTCTCACTCCACACGCTCTGACGCCCGCACACGGCGCACACCATGGCCGCTGCTTCAGCTTCGCTGCTCCACCTCGCCACCCCGACAAACTCCACTCACCTCGTAGTCCGGCTCCCCGCCTCCCAGCTGCCCCGCCGCCGGCCGCCGGGGGCACGCATCGCCACCGCGCAGCCGCCGCGGGCGTACAAGGTGACGATCGAGCACGACGGCGCGTCGCGGGTGGTGGAGGTGGAGGAGGACGAGACGATCCTGTCCCGCGCGCTGGACGAGGGCCTGGAGGTGCCGCACGACTGCAAGCTCGGCGTGTGCATGACGTGCCCGGCGCGGCTGGTCTCCGGGGTGGTGGACCAGAGCGACGGCATGCTCAGCGACGACGTCGTCGCGCAGGGGTACGCGCTGCTGTGCGCAGCGTACCCGCGCTCCGACTGCACCATCCGCGTCATCCCCGAGGACGAGCTGCTCAAGGTCCAGCTCGCCACCGCCGACGACTGACGCCCCGCCGGTGACAAGCGGACCGACCAGGCATCGACCTCCGGCAGTGTAATAATGGCCCCCGAGACATCGTTCACCACTCTTGTTGATTATTAGTAGTAATAGTGACAGAGCTTTTTCTTGAGAATAGATATTGTGATGATATGCCTCATTGCCAAATTTCTTGTGTCAGAATCGAGCATTTCCCAACATTTGGTAGCACACTGCGAATTATCTCCACTTTCAGTGGCTAATGATGCTTCAGTTCTGAAACTGAAACATTGAGACGACAATGACAAGTATTCAGACTTCATTTGCCAATTGTCATGCAGGAAATCCAATCACGTACGGAGCGATGTTACATCTTACAACATTTTGAGTGCAACACGAGAACTTTATTAACTAGACATTGTTAGGATTACAATCATTTTGGATGAGATGCAGCAAGAACGCAGGCCCTTGTCTCAACCAAACAACAGTGTGAGCAGAGCTTCGGATTTATTTATTTTACGGAACGAAGCTTGACCCAAGAACATATCCAGTTTCCATCGCACTTTGCAGGCAGTGTTTGCCGAGGTATTACCTATAAAACAAGATAAATCGTATCGGCAATTTAGCATTCATATATGCATGTACAAGAACCAGAAAGGAACAGAAAAGTAGAAACAAATGCGATACTAAAGCACATCAACTGCCTCCTCAGTTTCCAATGGGTGCCAGCACGAAACCAAGGATCATCAGATACAAAAATGAAATAAAAACACGAGCTTACACGATAAAACAGAAGTGTACTGCAAAACATGGTCTCTGTTCACTTAGCACTGCCTGCACCAGCGCTAGTAACCTCTAGGCCATTGCCTGCAACAGAACCAGATCAGAGGGTTGTAGGTGTGCTTGTGTGCGAAACAAGAAAAGGTAAAGAAATGGCTAATTCACCTTTTATTTATCCTAAAAGCCATTAATCGACAAGTGTTACAAATAGTGAATTTACAAACAGGGTCACTGCTAATTACCAGGAAGGCAGGTAATGTGTATACTATTTAGAATTTAGAATCCTGTTTCCAAACATGTGTGCTACTTTTAAGAGAACCTAGTTAGCAGCACATATGCAAGTATGTCGAGAACAAGTTGATCAGAAAGTACACAGGACACCTTCATGGATTGAATCATAATCAGGCACATGCTGCATAGTTTAGTTAACGATATTTTCTCTGGTTGCTAATTGCAAACCCTTCTACTCTGCATAGGTTGCTCAAAGAAAATGCATAGCCCTAGCCAAAGTCCAAAAGAAAAGGAAAATGCATAGCTCAAGCCCAAGTCCAAGGGAAAGAAGAAAACTAACACGACTTAAAAAGCTCAAATTAGCACCAAATACTTATTCTGTAAGTAGGCCAAACAACATGCACATTCCTAAAACTTCTGCAAATATTCAGATGAACATCATAATAGACAAGCTATACAGATAGCACAACTCATGGACTGAGACCAACGCAAGCCAACAGCACTGGAACCAACTAGGTCAAAATTCCGTACTTAATAGTTACTAGTTATATACTACAGTACTTATTAGTGAATGAATTGAAAAAACAACTGCTGAAAGTAAATAGATGTTGCAATTAATAAAAAGTCATGAACTGATTACTGATGTACCCATTCTGATAAATAATGCTCAAGAGAAGGTTTCATATCATGTTAAACGTTAGTAAACATGGAACTAACAATCGAAAGAACATGAAACTTCTATACCATTATGCTGTCAAACAGACAGTAGAGCCAACTGGGTAGCAGGGACTAGTCAAAATCCTTAAAGAATGAGGCGGCAGCTGAGCTAGATCTTAATATTTGGATATTCCTTGAGCAATCCCCTCATCCAAACACACCAGAAGCAACAGGTCATAGGATTTCTTCTGTACAGCTTTTGTAGGAGCAGCCTGTGTCTAACTCAATAGAATATACTAGTATTGAACTTCTGTAGCTACTAGTCTGTACTCAGTTCAACGATCTTCGTTTGGATAGGGATAGGGATGGGGATTGTGATAGAGAATATTGTATCCTAGCCATCATTCCTTATGTCTCATTTAATCTTTAGCCGTTCATCCATTTCCATTTCCCTTTCCCAATCCCACCTCCTATATCCCTGTATCCAAACGCCACGAAGGTTTAAGCCCTGTTTGTTTGAGCCTTTGGCTATTTTTAGACTACTGCTCACTCTTTTGGGGTTTTGGCTTCCGGGAGCTTTTTGGTTTTAGAAAGGCCCAAAAACTTTCAGAAAGACGAAACAAACAGATCATAAGACTTGCAGGTAACCATAAATTTAGCAGAAATTCAGAACTTCAAGTTGCCGACTCTTGAAGAGCTATAATTCTCTAGCCAATTGCAACAAGCATGAACCAGTTTTTTTTTTCATCAATTTGACGATATGACAAAAAAATCGACATAAAAGCGGGGAACCTCGCTTGATCACCGCAAAAACAGTAAAAATTGACATGAATGAAACGAGTAGGGCGTTCCTATTCTCTCACCGTCGGGGTCGAAGAAGAAGACCTGGCGCGTGCGCCCGTCTGGCTGCGTCTTCTCGAACACCTCGGTGCCCCGCGCTTTCAGCCCGGTCACGAACCCGTCGTAGTCGGCGACGGAGAAGGCGAGGTGGTGGCGCCGGGGCAGCTGCGACGGCGGCGCGCCCTCGGCGCCAGGCCCCACGGCGGCGGGTGCCGCGGCGGGGTCCCGCTCGATGAGGTGGAGCGCGACGTCGGGGGAGCTCGGGAGGCGGAGCCAAGCGACCTGGAAGCCCGAGTAGGTGGGCGAAGGGATGCGCTCGAACCCCAGCACGGCCTCGTAGAAGGCGGCGAGGCGGACCACGTCGGAGGTCTCCCGCGCGATGTGGTTGAGCTGCAGCGTCGCCATCGGAGGAGAGGAGAGGGTGGGGGCAAGAAGAGGAACAGAGGACAGAGGACTTTGGGGGGAGGCGCGGCCAGCGAGGCGTCTCGTAGTGTCGAGACTTGTTGAGAGTGCGGTCTGGCCAGCGCAGCGGGGAAGCACACGTGTCTGATCAGTTCGCTCCTCCCCGGATTAGAATTTAGGGAAGAGAGAGATGTGCTAACCCCTGCACAAACCGTTACCGATGTGATTAATTTGCTCCTCCCGGATTATAATTCAGAAAAGAGAGATGCTATCCAACACTTGTGTTTAGACCGTACGTACTGTTACCGGTGTTCAAAATCAAATTCTTATGCTATCTCGTATCCCAGGGTTACAGTGTGAGCATCGATGAGTTACTATAAATAAAATCTAAATATTCAGAACCATCAGTGTGTAGAAGAGGAAGAGTGTGTTAGTTTCCCTGGATTAGAATTTAGGAAAGAGAGAGATGCTATCCAACACTGGTGTATAGTCCGCACATATTATTGTTACCGATGTGATCAGTTCGCTCCTCCCCGGTTAGAATTCAGAGAAGAGAGAGATGCTATTCAACACTCGTGTTTGGATCGTACGTATCGTTATCGGTGCTCAAAAGCAAATCCTTATGCTAGCTCGTATCCCATGGTTACAGTGTGAGCATCGATGATTTACTATAAATAGAATCTAAATATTCAGAACCGTTAGTGTGTAGAAGAGAAAGAGTGTGTTGGTTCAGACCAACGACCGTCGTAAAAATACTTTTTTATTTTCTCAGCATATATGCTAGAATGTTACAGTGACACTAACAAACTTGTTGCCTGATTATTACTAATCATCTTTTGATGCATTTTGGAATTGAACCTCAATTCGTATAAGCATGGCATGAGTCTAGCAGGGATGAAGGACATTGTGATAAAAAGTAAAAAGAACAACAGGAAAGTCGCATCTCTCTGGTTTTAATATTAAGTACAGATTCTATATACTATGTCAGAGAAGTGAGTGAATACAACTTAAATTCGAAGACGCCATATTATCAATTCGCGTCATGCACAATCAAAATTTTATCCAAGGTACACATAAAGTACGACATGAGGGAAGTCCTTGCTACATATTATCAACATTATAAAACGGTTCTTGTAGGGTAAAAGGGAGACCAAATAAGTTTTTTTTTTAAAAAAAAAAACACTTGGAAACTTATTGGAATTCTATATATATTTGGAGAGATTGCATTACAGAGAGCTGGCAATGCTCTCATCATTAGTACAAATTGCTAATATCAATACATCTCGCCAGGGAACCGGAAGTTTCCCTCTCCTTTCCTCTGCCTTCGGGGGCAAACATACAATTAGGAGTAAAAGAAAATCCATAGGTGAGCACTGGTAACCAGCAATGCATTACTGCACTTGGTCCGCCATAGTCCACATTCTTCCATTCAGTGCCTTGTGTCCACGCCTCCTGATGATCTGCGACCCCATCTCCTCTTGAAATTACGTTCATCGTCGCTTGCATCCTCCTCACGAGTCATCATACCCCTGGAACCATGTCTCGATCTCCGGCCGCTCTGCCTATCGTCATACTTTGGAGAGGAATCGCGCATCCGCTTCCTACTAGAGTGATCCTCAACGGAGGCTCTGTCAGAATGCCCATGTTCCCTCCTCTCGGAGCTTGGCCTTGTTCTGTTCCTTGTTCTTGATTCTGAGCCATGAGAGGAGACCATTTGTCGCTTGTGCTCTGGTGATCGGGGCTGAACACGAGTGTCATTGGGTCTCTCACTCCTCTCAGGGTGATTTGAAAGTGCCCTAGCAGCTGCAGTGCCCCCACAATGCATGGGCACAGTTGCAGGCCTGAAGAGATCAGCAATATGGACTGTTAGTGTCACAAATAACAAGTGAAGCTCTGAATAACTGGTATAATTCAGTTAAAGAAAAAGGACACTCTAAACTGAGGAGGATAGGACAACACATACCTTTGGTAGCTTGCTGGATAGCCTTGCATTGCAAGAACCTGCGGTGGCATGCCAGTAAAAGTATTCACACAATATGGATCCATTGGATAACCGGTGTAGGGCATCCCCATTGAGCTATACATGTAAGGTTCAGTTGCCCAAGGATATCCATTGTTAAAGGGATTGCAATATGCAGGTTCAAATGGAACATTGTAACCATAGCCAACATTGTTAGGTTGAACGTTCTTAGTTAAGTCTGCCTTCTTCCGCTTCTTCTTTGGTTGATCTGTCCTTGTGACATTGTGTTTCAGGGCCCCTGAAACAGTGGTGGCCTTTGAAATTGATTCACTTCCATCCTTTACTCTGGGGGCTTCAGCATTTGCTTTCTCTGCTGACAATTCTGCAGAATTGCCTTCATCTTTGCTAAGGATTCTAGCAGTGTCTGCCAATTTCTCTAGAGGTTGCTTCACTGGAGCAACTCCTGTGGCAACCTGGAGCGCATCGTCAGGTGCAGATGCTGCAGGTAGCTGGTGGTCTGTAGATTGCTTCATCTCCCTTGCTGAGGCAGCAGAAGCAGTGGCGCTCTGTATTTTGGGGTCAGGGTTGCTGCCTGACGAACTTCTGTGCCTTGTTGTACCACTTCCGCCACTGCTAGCCTGTGTTCCCAACATATTGCTTATTGTGCTCCGAAGTGTGTGATTGGGAATGAGGTCATCTGCTAGTGTCTTGACTCCACAAATGCACTTCAACTCTGTAATAATATAGTCCCGAATGCCTGACAAAAGGTAAATAGAAACTCGTTCCTTATATTGTTCGAATGATAATTACTTGACACAGAAACAGCTAGATACTGCTATAAAAACAAATTTGGTGTAAACCATCTTGGATACTTTTTGGATAACGCAATCATTGACACCAAAACAATGACACTGAAGATACATACAAATGGAGTATATGAAAACCACTTACATCTATCACAAAAACTGTCAAAACAGCACTTGCTTGTCAATACTGCATCTCTCATCACTTTTTTACATAGTCGGCAGTGGAGCTCTGCTGGCAAGTCATCAACAACACTAACCGGGGCAGTGCGGACAAGTGAATCCAAAATGCCATCGACAGGACTGACAGTTACTACTGGGACAAGAGACCGACTCATTTTATTATTGTCGAACTTGGGATCACCAATGGTTGGGCAATGGTGAATAAAATGCCCTGCAATTCGGCATCTGTAGCAAATGTATCCAGGTGGGGGCGTCTTGTTTTCCTGTGAGCAGTGTTGAATGAAATGGCCTGGAACACCGCAAGAGCGGCAGACATATCCTGGTGGAGGTGTCTCCCCTTCCAATGGCCCATAGTTACGCCCTGATGTAAACCTTCCACTGCCTTGTCCTCTTTTAGATGGGTGCTGTTCCCTACATGCACCATGGAACAAGATTATGAGTGAAGGCAACAAGAAGAACTACCATTTCGTGAAAAAAGAAAGAGAGAAAGTGATATGCTTACAATTTGAGTTCAGCAGCATCAATCACTGCTGCAATTGCAGCATCTTCATCTTGCACTACTGTGGAGGAACATGACTTTGAGCTTGAATCAATAACGACTGACTTACAAGGTACAGAACATTCTTCTGCGACTTTCCGCCTGCAAGTAGTTACACGAAGTTAGTACACTTAGTTGAAACAGATTTAATTGACGATGCTTCAGCTATAGACCTTGCAGTATGACACCACAATTAAACTGTGTTTGGACAGAGGACTCAAAGAAACTCCTAGCCTCTCTTTCCAAACAGCGAATGATAATGCGAAGACAAGATTAAGAGGGGACATTACGTGGGGGACAAGACGATCTTCTCTGACAGTTGCCCAGGAATGGAAATTCTGCGGACCAGCACAGTTGTGTTCTGTGGTACGGATGCTCTTTCATCTGCATATTCTGAATTCAAACACAAACACAGAAAACAGAAATGTCAACTAATAGTCCACCAAAACAAACATATTCTGGCAAGTTATAAGATAACTCTTCTCATATATACCAAATGATGCAGTTAATTGAACATCGAAATTGAGATGTTTCTATGACAGAATGACTTTTATCCTTTAGGTTAACAATTGGGATTTCTCAGAGCGTTATTGAGATGTCCTGGATTCATGAACATACTGTGAAAAAGAAAGGAAAACAAAATAGAATTTCTACACTTCACAATTTACAAATATAAGCTTTACATCAGTATGCCAAGGAGTACTTCTAATAGGATGTGCAGGTACATATGGATCATCATTCATCCAGTATACAGTTTGGCTGAACTCCTTCAGGAGGCAACACATCCCATGGGCATACAAAATGATAGGAGACCATACACAAATGCAATGTACACGTATTACAGTTCTCTTATTTTTATCAGCAACAATGGAAACACAAGTAAACAGAGACCATTGTACTTAACGGAATACCTATTCGTGCCTATGGAATATTGATGTACAAAGCAAAAGTATTACAAAATCTCTGCTAGCTGCAATTGGAGTCATCAACTTGCACTAACACCAAAATAGCCGAACTGAGTGAGGAATCCAGATTGAAATAACACATGCAAAATCATTGGCATCAAAACTAGGACAATCAATAAAACCATATGTAAAGCCAAACTGAGTGGGAAATCCAGATTGAAATGACACATGCAAAATCATTGGCACCAAAACTATCGATAAAACCTATGCAAGTCGCGCTTTTTTTTCAGACCTACAACTAAGCAATCCGCATGCACAACTGAACACTAAAACAAAGTTCAGGTGTCCCTATTGTCAAAAAAAAAAGTTCAGGTGTCCTGATCCCAACCAAACTGATTGTTATCTAAACTAGCCCATGTCTTACAGGCTGCATGAATCCAGACATCTCAGCAAAGCTGAACTCATTTTCCCAAAATTGCGATGATCAAAGCAATTGTGCATAATTTTATTAGGCTGAAGTTCAGGTGTCCAGATCCCGACCAGATCAATGTTATCTAAACTATAATCCAGACATCTCAGCAAAGCCTAACTGATTTTCCCCAAAATTGCGATGATCAGAGGTCAATTGCACATAATTTTATTAGGCTGCAAAATCGATTGTGCTTCGAAGTATAGGCAACTAAGATAAAGTTTTACAGAATCATATGCTCGTCTGTATATGCATAACTAAAGTAATCGAGTACAGTTAAGCTATTTGACGTTAACGAACCTTCGCCAGTGTGGGCGTTGGAGATGACAATATCCTCTGTGGCACGGCCGCGGGTTCGCCCACGGCCGTGCTTACCGCTCGTCATGATAAGCTGCTTGAGTTCAGACACAGAGATAAAAGCATGGGGCACAGGCATAGAACAGATTTCCTTTTCACTCTTATATTGATAATACACAACACCCATGATGGATGGCGAGTACTGTCTCTTTTTCTCACGAATAAGGGCTCTCTATTTCGAGATGGCCCGAATAATTTTTTCAGATCTCAGATGAAATACAACGAATTGGAACGAGAAGAATCACTGAACAAATTCGATCTACGAAGAGGCGATCGGCGATCGACGACGGCACGGATCCTTCGAGTCGTCGATGCTGGCTTGGTGGTGATGGAGACGTAGCCTGTGGACCAAGCGATTCCTCGGGACGCCGTCTGGGGAAGATCGCAGATCGCAGGTGTCGAAGACGGGTAGATGACGCCGGGTAGCCGAGACGCCGGAACGCGGCGACCGGGGGTAGGAGCGGGCGGGCGATTCCGCCGGATAAGAGCGCCGGATCCGAAGGCGTCGCCGGGGCTAGGGTTCCGAGGCGCGTGCGGAGGCTGGCGGCGGGATTGGGGAATTTTGCGGAGGCGACGGGGGGCCGTGGATTTTTATACAGAAGAGAAAGAGGCGTACCGTGAACGCGTGAACGAGTCGGACGCGGCGGCTTCTGCCTCGTTTCCTTGGCCACGAAGGCTTCTTTGACCTGCGCAGCTGTCCTGCCGAACCGAACCGACCTTTCCGGACAACCCCATGTGCAGTGCAAAGTAGGCTCGTTAGGCCTCGTTTACTTTAAAAAAATTTACAAAATATAAATAGTAATATTTTCGTTTATATTTGATAAATATTATCCAATCATGTACTAACTAAATTCAAAGAATTCATCTTACAAATTATAAATAAACTATATAATTAGTTATTTCTTTTATATATTTTAGCGCTATATGCATGTGCTGCAAAATTCGATACGATGGGAAATGTGAAAAAATTACAAAATATTTTGGGAACTAAGGCCTTATTCAGTTGATAAAATTTTATGATTTCAGGTATTGTAGCAGTTTCGTTTTTATTTGATAATCCAATCATGGACTAAGTAGGCTTAAAAGATTGTCTCACAAATTACACACAAACTGTATAATTAGTTTTTGTTTTCATCTATATTTAATACTCTATGCATATGCCGCAAGATTCGATGTGACGGAGAATCTAATTTTTTTGGTAAAACTTTTTGGAAACTAAACAAGGCCTTAGATCATGATTTTTTTTGTGTTACAATATTTTTGTTTGTATTTGGTAATTATTGTCTAACCGTGGACTAATTAGACTCAAAAGATTTGTCTTACAAAATACAGACGAACTATACAATTAGTTATTTTTTATCTATATTTAGGCCTTATTTAGTTCGCCCCAAAACCATTTTTTTAAGATTTCGCGTCACATTGAAATTTACGGCACATGCATGAAGCACTAAATATAGACGAAAACAAAAACTAATTGCACAATTTACCTTTAAATCGCGAGATGAATCTTTTGAGTGTTCATGATTTGATAATAATTATCAAATAAAAATAAAAATACTACAGTACCCAAAACTAAAAATATCAAAATCAAACAAGGCCTTAATGTTTTATGTATGTGCTGTAAGATTCAATGTGACGGTAATCTTGAAAAAATTGAGGAACTAAACAAGGCTTAAACCTCTCTTGGGCCAGGCCTCTAAAGGTGGACCTGAAATCTGGGCCGCCTAAAGCCCGAAAATGGAGATGCACTCACGAAGCTCAGAACCTGGCCCCTGGCGTGGCGTGTGCACATTTTTCTTGGGCCGCATTTTCCTCCGGAGTCGGCATCTGGAAGGGTGACCACGGCTGGTTCTGTCTCTGTCTGCGCACGAGTCTGAGAGGGAAAAACCCTAGCCGCCTTCCTCCATCAGTCCGTCCCAAGCCCGCGACACCATGGCTGCATCCAACGGCGGTGGCGGCGGCCCGGGCCCCGGGCCGATCTCGGCCGAGGCGGAGGCGGCGTTTGGAGAGGCCATCAGGCTAGTGTTCGGGCGGTGGACGGCGCTGCAGATGGCGGTGGAGAACCAGTGGGGCGGCCGCGACTCTCGCTCCAAGGCCGATCAGTTCGGCGAGTCCATCCTCTTCTGGTTCTGCCGCACTAAGGGTACGTGCAGCTCCCCCAACATACTCGGATGATTTTCTCCTCGTGAGGTGGGATCCGGAAGTACGGTTGGTATGTTGTTTAGTTTATAGTTTCTGAATTCTCATGTCTTCATTCAGGGAGTTTGGAATTTGGATCGACTGTAGATAGTTGCTATGTTACATGTGGATTTGGGTTTCTGATTGTGTGCAGAAGTTTGATTCATTACATGAAAAAACGATGTGATTTGTATGAATTGATCATCATAATTGGTTGCTTGTCTATTAAATGTGAAATGTGGAGGAACTTAAGATTGTTTAATTCTTTTTTGGAGGTTGCCCTTTTGAATTATCTTGATCCAGATAGTTGAACAGATAGTCATTTATCCTTAAGAAGCAACCAGTTTTTGTCCGATAGAAATCTTGGTCAACTTTGGTTCTAGAGCAGTTTGTACATTTCATTTAAGAAGCAACCAATTTTTGTTCAATAGAAATCTTTGACAACTTTGGTTCTAAAACAGTTTGTTCATTTCATTTAAAATTTAAAATATGGGAGCCATTCAGCTGCCATGCAGTATGCTGTCCATTTTACTGCAAAAGCCGCCTCATTGATATTTATCATCAGCATATATAATTTATGACATGAATACATATTTATATTAGAACTAAAAACCAAAACTACTGGATTCAGGCCTTTGTAAGTCTTGATGGATGGTGGATATCATCTGTAGCCAGCAAGGAAATGGCTAGGTGCATTGTCACATGCATTTAATTGGTGGGAGCTTCTGAATTAGTCACAATTGGAGAGATTTATGAGACACTTAGCTGGAAGAGATTTAAAAACACTTGTGACTTGGTGAGATGTACTAGGCCTTTGTTAGGTTCATCATAGTGGACTCAAGGATCAAACATGGAAGCCATATGTCTCAGTTGGTCATTGCAACTCAGTGCCACATGGCCAATTGGATACCTTGTTAAGAAAACTAAAAAATGATGCATCCTAGATCTTATCAAGAAACATGCCACCTAGTGTCCTCCGAGAAAATTGGGAATGCTACTCCACTGCAACTAGGGGGTGGGGTCTCCTTAATCCTTATGGCTATCTTTTCAGCAGGAAAGTGGAATTAGACTTTTGCAGGAAAGTGGCCTTATGGCTAGGTTCGTAAAAAGCTTGTTGGAAATTGGAAATACGTACTACCAGCTAGTTGTGTCATTGGTAAACATAATTAACTGATTGTGTCTTAATGAGTTAGTATTTTTGTAATTGACTTATATTTCAGTTGTCAGCCCTGAGCTAGTATTTTTCTTTACTTTAGTGGTTTGTATTAAATTTTTAAGGTCACAAGTGCATACATTTTACTCAGTATTATTTGCCTGAAAAAATATACAATCCAGTTTTTTATAGCTTCTGTTTATTTTAGGAAAGTGTTTTTTTTTTTTGCATCTGTTCAACTATGGGGTTAACTTAGCCAGCTTGGACACTTTTATGGGTCTATTTGTACTGATAAAGTTTTCTTTGCAGGTCCACATTATTTCGAAGACTTGGTGGATATGATGTATGACACAATTTCTGAATCCTTCAATTCTGACTTTGAGGATAATAGTGTTGAGGAGGTATATTATATATGAATCCTTCAATTCTGACTTAGTTTGGATTCATATATACCTCATTTACTGTTTTTACCAGACTATTTTTTTACAAGTTGAGCAATCTATTGTTTCTATTTAGCAGCGTCAGACGTTAAGGTGTTCTCATTTCTAAGGATAGAAGCATGAACAGATTCTAATACTCTTACCGAATAGTATGTGACAGTTGTGCTCAAGACATGATTGTACTTGACATTAATTGCCTTATCAGATCATGATACTTGCCTTTGAAGTGAAATGTACTAGATAGGCACCCTAGGTAGCATGGTTTGATTAGTCGCGAAAAAAAAGGTAGCATGGTTTGATTGGTACATGGATGGATGTTTGGATGTGGATTGGACCATTTCAACATTACACAATGAGTATTGGGATTGGAAAGATCTTATGCACTTTATGACATATAACTCGCTCACCAGTAGATAATATTTCTTAAGAACTAGGTCTAGTAAGAATATCTCATCTAATTTGTCTTCAGCAACAATTTTGTATCCTAGAACACAGAAACTTGCAATAACCAGTGTAGTGTACTAGTGTTCATTGGTTTCAATGATTTTTTTTAACAGGTTGCTGAACAGTTATTGATCATACATGAAGAATGTCTGCAAAACAATTATTCTTCTATAGAGAAGTTAAGGAACTCACATGTTCAGGGGAATGCTGTTTCTCAAAGTAGACAGGTGTGTACTGTTATTGAATTTTATTGAATCATGTGTTTCCCAGGGTGGACATGTGTGTACTGCTATTGCGTTCTAGTATATTATAGCATGCTTCCTTTTCCTGATTTATATAACTATCTTGAATGAACTTTTGCTTCAATTTAGTGTCAGAGTGTTGCCAGTAATCTTGTCCAGATGGCTTTTAACGTGGTCTTCCTAATGTGAACTCAATTTGCTCATTGTGAAGCTGTATATAATTCAAGAATCGTAGCATCCATTCTTATGAATCTGATTAGTTTAGTAAGTCTTAAACTGCAACATGTTTCCAGTGTTTAGCTGCAGTAGACACCCAGTTGATATGACTCTTTTGCATTTTCCGTTTAATAAAATGTGTTTAAGAATGGATAGAAATGATATAGTTGTGAATTGAGACCATACTACTTTTTTGAGCTGGTGTTTCATGCTTTATTAAAAATGAAGATCTGATGAATGAAAAGGTTGATTCCACAATTATTTTACAATGTTTGTGGATTATGACCGTGTATCAAAGCACAGTTAACAATGTGAGATTCAGAACCAGAAAATGGTTACAGTCACACAGGATACCTACTGCGTTTTTTTTTTTTTTTGCATGTGTCATCAAGTTTACTATGTCCATTTAGAATTTAGAATATATCAATGGATAATGTTTCTGACAAAGCCCTCACATGTTTTATTGTACATACATGCCATTTCAGCATATGGTAGCATCATTGATCCACCTTAATATGAATAATTGTTCGTCTAGCAGACGAGATTAGAAACCTCATTGTTTCTGTAATGTTGGTTTCATCCCCGACATTTCTGTGTTATATTGCACCATTGGCAATTCCTTGGCAAATTGTAATTGGTCTTCTCATGAGCAGATAGTGGCCGATGATGACGATGACAGTGATAGCTCAGATGATGGTGATGACACATCAATGATGGAGGATCAAGAGGCTCCTCCGGAAGAAATGGCAGTGGACAGGCCAAGGCCGCCCAGGCCTACACCCGATGCCGATGGGTGGACCGTTGTGCCTCCTAGGCGTGGTGGTCGCAACAGGAATTAGGCACAGCTGGAAACCTTGCTGAATATATACATGTTGCTAGCTGCCGGCTTTCGTACGCGGTGTTTCTGAGTGTTGCGGCTTCATCCTTTACAATGTATCACTCGGGATTTTACTCGACAGGGATGATGTTGAGTGTGTAGTAGTATGTTTTGTTTGCCACCGCCCACCAAATTGTTGTAAACATGGTAATTATTATAGATACAACTGTGATCAGGTTGAGTGCTGCAGTGTCATCGTTTACATGCTGTCCGTCCCACAAAGAGCTTATTCGTAGCGATTCTCAGACACCTGGGCCCTGTTAGGTGTGATTACCGTGCATGCTTTTGCCAGCACATTGATTGCGCATGCATTTGGGGTCATTTGGTCACTGATAAGCATCTTAATTTACTGGAAGTGTGGACTCTGTTGGCCCTTACCTAGTGCTGCTCTGCATTGGATGTTCACCTCTCCCGCGCTACGCCTACGTGCAGCAGCAGTACGCGTCTTCATGGGATGGGAGCATAGGACTGACCTGCCAGGGCTGAACTCGAGATGTCCAGGTGCGGGAGTCTGTCTTCAGTTCTGTGAGCGCAACTTTTGCATGCCTCTTGAGCTCATGCTCTTCTCGGATTCTCGGTCGACGACCTATGCGAGACATCAGCTGCCCTGCCCTAGGGGCTCACTAGGGCTTTGTGTATGATAGCATCTGCTATTCCCAACGGCAGAACTGTGTGCTCATTTTTGGCATTTTGCTAAAGGAGGGAGGAGTACTGTACTACAGCTCCAGGTCCCAGTGGTTATTGCTGGCCCTAACGCAGATTAAAACAGCCTCTGAGGTAACCAAGCGACCAATCCACATGGACCGGAGCCAACCCTGACAAAGCCCAGAATGTGAACAGAAAGCGCGCCGGACCTGTGCCAAGCAAATTTCCTTGTTTTAGGCCTTGTTTAGTTTCAAAAAAAATTACAAAAAAAAAATTAGATTATTCATTACATCGAATCTTACGGTATATATATAGAGCATTAAATATAAATAAAAATAATAACTAATTGTAAAATTTACCTATAATTTACGAGACGAATCTTTTGAACCCAGTTAGCGCCAGTGTTGAACTGTTGATGCACACAGCAGCAAGTATCATGTGGTCATCTAAAGAAAAAGCAACATGATGGTGTTGGACTGTTGGTGTCCATTTGGGCACAGCTGACGGGTATCCATCAGGTGCTGCTGGTAGTGGTAGGAGTATCAATAATTTGTCTGTACCGGGGGAGAGAAGAGAAGAAGGTCGATCGGTGGCTCTGTTGCCCAGCAGTTCAAGGTTGTAGCTCATTAATGCCGTGTCTCCTATGCGGCGGCCGGCTACTCCATGCCTAGAAGCTAGGAGCTAATCTTTTTCTAGAGTGTTTAGCCACCGCTCACTGACAACAACTTTCATGTGCCCCCATGTGATGATTGGAGTAGAATCAGTCCCTTAATTGGTCAGCAATACTCCTATATATGGGCTATGGTTAAGTAGTAATCTCTCTCTATGTGTGTCTGTCGCAAGTACTATTTTAAGAACATGTTTTATGTTACTAGTTGTGCTGTTGAATGGCTGATAGCAAAAGATGCTTCTTTAGTTACACTTTTTCCCATTAAAAAGGAAAAAAGAGAAAATACAAAGAAGCTGCTCTGAATCTCTCATCCATGTGAGAGGATCAAATAGACTGCTCAAAAGAGGAAAAGTTTCCAAATAAAGCATTCAAACTAAGTACAGTAGCAGGTACATCTTTAATTTGTTTTAACAAGAAAGAGGCAGATAGCTTAGCAATATGATGATGCACTACTAACAGCCGTCCAGTTAATTATCTCCTTGCATGCATTAATTAAGATTTCAAAGAACACGTCACAGAATCATACACTATCTTGGATCACTAGCGTGTGTTTATTGGTTTGGAGATAAGGATAAGACATGGCAGAAAGTACTGTTAGCTGATTTGTTGTGAGAGAAAAACACTTTTGAATGTCCGGCAGATTCGGCTAATAGGCTCAAGTGAACAAGACAGTCCATGAGTTTTGGGTGGCGCCATTCTACTTGCTTGTTTGGTTGATGGTAGGTTGATCCTAAATTTCCGTTTGGTATTTCAAAAATAAAACCCATTTAATTTGAGGGATTCAGATAGATAGGGTCACTACACCACAATATCACATCTCAGTGTTATGGTGTAGTGGATGATAAAAAAAAAGAGTTAATGGCAAGATCTTGAGCTTATCTTCATCTTCTTGCCGCATGTTTGTGCGACCCTCAATTTCAAGGGACGACAACAAGTAATTGTCTCCCTTTTTGTCCTTACGTTTTAGTTTTTGGCATAACGATTAAGAAAAAAGTGAAAAAAAAGGTGTAGTTCATAGAAAACGAGAAAGCTGCATTTGGAAAGTGGGAATGACATTTATCTTGGAACAAGCATAGAAGAAAGAAGACTAGATTAACACTTATTTTTTTGGGATAAAAAAATACATATAAGTGAAATATTTTCTCTTTAAGGACTAGTCCATCCTTTTACACCAGCTGAATCAAACACTAGGTAAAACATGATCGAGATCGACCCCTCCTATCTCGCGGTTCTAGCAGCCAAACACATGCTAAAACACATGACGTTAGGTTTCAGACACGAAAAATATGCGGAGAACAATTCATTTATGAGTGTCATACACTCGTACGTACTAAAGTGCTGGGGTACTGTACGTAGTAGTAGCAGCACATGTATATATGTATACCCACGAACATTATTCATCACGTATACTGTACGATTGATGCAATGAACCTGTCTGTGGGGTACATGTACACGCAGCACGGCGAGCGCATACAACCGCAGGTTCAGTGGACTGAAGAAGAACAGAGGCGATATAGGCCTTGTTTAGATGCACCCAAAAAACTCAAAACTTTATAAGATTCCCCGTCACATCGAATCTTGCGTCACTTGCACAGAAAATTAAATATAGATAAAAGAGATAACTAATTGTACAGTTTACCTGTAAATCACGAGATAAATCTTTTAAGACTAGTTACTCCATGATTGGACAATGTTTGTTAAATAAAAATAAAATTGCTACAGTATCAAAATCCTAAAAAAAAAATTTTATCTAAACAAGGCCATAATCGTGCCCTAAAAAAGACACAAGAACACAAGGGCGGCTGCCGTCTGCCGTGCGGTTGGGCTGTCTGCCTCCACATGTCCGTCCCTAGTGTAGGAGTACGTGCAGGCGGCCCTCTTTGACGACGGGTGCTGGTGTGCTGTTGCTGCTGCTGCTGCTGCTGCAGTCGTCGTGCCGCATGCAGCTACTACTCCTCGCGGCGCAACCATGAAAACCGCCTCGCCCGACCGACAGGGAGACGTGTGGCGAGGCGAAGCGAGGTCGTCCCTGCCATGCCATGGAATGGACGGTGCTACAGTGCGCGTGATTGTGTGGATTGTGCCCGTCCATGCCCTGCACTGTGGCTCCCAACTGTTGCGATGCCTCGTCTGCTGCAGAGATCTGCTCCCTGTTCATGTGTCCTCGACCAAAACAGTCCGAGGCGTGCCGGCCGGCGCCTGCCACCTGATCGATGGCTATACTCTACGTAGGCGCTGATTACCGCGCGGCAATGATTCAAGTAGTACTAGAGCATGCAGAGCTTGGGAGGTTGAAAAGCGGCGAAGAGACGGCGGGCCGTACGGATGTCCTAATCGCCACTACTCATCATACTACAGTGCTACAACTACAACTTGATGAGGGAGGCACATCAATTATCACGCTCGCTCATGGCATGGGCAGATGGGGCTAGCTCCGGCTCCATGGTGGCTTTCTTTAGCAGCAAGCAACGTCGTCGTGGACGTGGAAGGAAGACGACCAGAGACGAGGGGAATGTGAGCCCGGCGGCCACCGGGGAGCAGACCACAGGGCTGAACTGCACAGCGAGAAAAAGGCAGGCGCCAAAAGGGGGGAAAAAAAAAAGTGGACGCGGAGGGACATGGATTATTAGCCGTGCCGGACCATTCTGGAAACGCAAATAAAAAGGCCAAATGGCCGAGCAGCAGCCAGCAGGGGACGGTGCACCCTGCACGGCTCATCATCAAGTGGCCATGACGGCGGTCGCGTTGCGGCACTGCTGCGCGCCCGGCGGTACAGACAAAAAGGAGGGGCCTCGTTTTTGAGAGGAGGCACGCGAGGCCCAGGCGCTGCGGCGGTGGCGGTGGCGGTGGTGGTGCGGTGCCCCATCTTGTCCGGCCCGTCCATTCACCGCCGGCCGGAGCCGGACCCAACCGAGCAAAAGATGTCCCCGTCGTCCCCGGCGCTCGCCCCTCTC
>Ga0182004_10001213_pt1 | contig 18411 bp, 14 predicted proteins | sample Sormic07211540_1_FD_120479 | JGI IMG/M metagenome (GOLD analysis project Ga0182004, IMG submission 120479) | Endophyte microbial communities from Sorghum bicolor roots, Mead, Nebraska, USA - 072115-40_1 MetaG | ecosystem: Host-associated > Plants > Roots > Unclassified | place: USA: Nebraska...
AGAGTTTCATGCACATTAAATATGCTGATGTGGCGCTATAGTAATGAAGAGAGAGATGATAAGAGTTTCATAGGAGTAGAGAGAGTTTCATCCCCATGAAACTCCAATGCACTCTTTCCAAAATACAGATGTGTTGGAAACTGGGCATGAAACTGCCATTGAGGATGGCCTAATCAATTAAAAAATATGTTACATGTATGAAAATGATAGGTATCTAACATATTAATTAAAGTCTTGAATTTTGGTGGTCTAAAATACATGTTACACAGTAACACATTACGTAGTTAAATGTGCCTTATGCTCACTCCATTAATACTATGTTATATAATTAAGAGGACCTTCTAAACTAAAATATGTTGCACGTCAGCTAATTGAGATTGGGAACAAAGAGTTAAATACTAATTAAATTTAATGTCAAGTTGCAAAATAAAAAAATCCATATCAAGTAGATCATGCATGCATCAATTAGATCTAGAAAGAAGATTTTTATACCTAAAGCTTTCTGTAATTATCCTATTTACCAAACAAAAAATTAAATAAATATAAGTTTCACATATGACCTTTTTGGAAGTAACAGATGATTCTAGCCATCTGATTTCATTAAATGAGCGGTTGATAGTTATTTGGGTGTACCTAGTAGAGCAGCTAAACTAAACAGGGGCGGTACTGCATCTGCATGCATCAGGCCCAAGCTCCTTTTTTAAAACATTAGGCAGTGGCTTCCGATCTTCTGATTAAGGCCTTGTTTGATACACCCAAAAACCCAAAATTTTACAAGATTCACCATCACATCGAATCTTGCGGCACATGCATTAAACATTAAATATAGATAAAAAATAACTAACTGCACAGTTTACCTGTAAATCAATAGACGAATCTTTTAAGCCTAGTTGCTCCATGATTAGATAATGTTTGTCAAATAAAAATGAAAGTGCTACAGTGTCAAAATCCAAAAAGTTTTTGGATTAAACAAGACCTAAAGCTCCGTGTCTCCCTTCTTGCTCGCTTTATTTATGTGGTGTGTGTGCGTCTATCCTCTCCTCTGAACAGAGACAGCGCATCCTATCTCCAATATTGCATTGGCTTTTATTTCTTGCCTATCACTTGCACTGCACTGTTGCATCATGCATGTGACAATCCTAAGGCCTTGTTTAGATTCGAATTTTTTTTTTAATTTTGATACTATAGCACTTTTATTTTTATTTGGCAAACATTGTCCAATCACGCGTCTCGTGATTTACAGATAAACTGTACAATTAGTTTTTGTTTTCATCTATATTTAATACTTTATGCATGTACCGCAAGATTCGATGCAACAGAAAATCTTGAAAATTATTTTGTTTTTGGGTGAACTAAACAAGGCCTAAGCCGAACCTCTTCCTCTTTCGTGAAGGATATATTACCATTGGATCATTTTGTTAGACCTCATTCGTCTTAGCAGAACAGCCGGAACGTGGCCTGTTCCACCCAGATGGAATAGGCCCGGTTCAAAATTAGGCTAGACCAAGAGTAGTCATTCGGTTAGATATGGCACAGAACTCCCCCCAAATTAAGAGCCTGCTTATGTGTCTCTTCACATATTTGCATTTCAACAACACATATCCTCCGAGCTATTTATCCAACAGGCTTGTTGCAAATGGTCTGCAACGTAGTTTGCCGCGTTGCATGGATGCTCATTTATTTTTAGAATTGGATTTCAATGTACAGTTATTTGGTAAACTTTAGTTGTGATAGGATGATGTGTCATAGTCTGTGATAATTTGAATTGTTTCATTTTCTCTTGTTCGTTTCATCTTTAAACCATGGGGATTGAGGAGGATTGAAGAGGATTTTGACTTGTATCTAATCGCCCTCGATCTCTCCTAATCCCCATGGATTTGGAGTAAAACGAACGGGCCTTTAGAGGGGATGAAGTCAAAAACTTTTTTCCATTGTTGAAAATAGAAGACATGTCCTCCATCTTCATCCATATGACAACATTCAGATTAGGACACAAGGTATCATTGACCATTTTGTGACGGCCAGTATTTATATATATAACTTATCGCTCACACGAACTCTTGTTGCATGGAGGCTTTCTTTTCGTCTGAGCTACCTACCGTACAAATCCAGAATCTCACAACAAACATGCATCCAACCAAGGCCTTGTTTAGTTCCCAAAAGTTTTTAAGATTTCCCGTTACATCAAATCTTATGGCACATGTATAGAGTATTAAATATAGACGAAAACAAATACTAATTACATAGTTTATCTATAATTCGCCAGATGGATGATGCGAACTTGGGCTTTGGCACTTCGCTTAGCCAGGCCGTCAAAAAAACTGAGATTAACGCATGTTTCGCTGGAGCCAGGAGATAGAGCATGTTTTACACTAGGCTGACCTGGTTCACGAATGGGCCTAGTAGTAGGATATTAAACATGTGAGGTTGCAGCCCAGGAGCGTAGGGACACCCAAGGGCTCCACATCAAACAAGCCCTAGTTGGATCTAGACTTGGGCCTTGTTCAGTTGAGGAAAAATTTTGGTTTTAGTTACTGTAGCACTTTCGTTTGTTTGTGACAAATATTATCTAATCATAGACTAAATAGTGTATCTCTCACCCAGTCATACTCTTTCTGTACATGAAAACAAACTCGGATATGCAATCAAACACGGTCACCTGTACCATTTAGACCAGACTCTGGCTGGCCAGGCCAGCCTGAGCACTAATATCAAACAGGCCCAGTAGCTGAAGCTACTGACAAGATAATCTCCATATATACTTTGATTGCTCGTTCGATACAAATTAGGAACGATCGCGCAAAATCATTGTGGGTTAACACTTTAATGTGTCCCTAAAACGACGGAAGGATCCAGCCTGAGAACTCCATGTAAACTCCATCTTAATAACTTTATAAAGTTTTTATACAAAATTGCTTAAAAAAACTGTCCTGTTCCCAATAAAGCACTATATATATCTATCAATCAGTGTTATCCGCATCCGAATATCCATTTGATTACCAAAAAGACTGCCTGCCAAAATTCATCTGCTGCAGATTGCATAGAAGTTGACCATCCATGCTGATGTTAGCACCTTTGTTTAGCGAAGATGTCAGTACCTTTTCTTTTCTTCCTTTTCTTAGGAATTTATACGCCCAACGAGAAAAAAAGAACATATCATATGACCATTATTATTCACTGTGATGCTTGTGTTCGTCCAAACTGGGCGGCGACAATGGTGGAACAGCAGTTACATCAGTATCCCTGAAGACAAGATCAACGGATTGCAATATCTTTCTAGCAGATGCCTTAGAATCAGTAGCTCTGACCACTCTTGTCAAGTTCCCAGGTGTGGTAACATTTTGGCTCTGCGCATTGGTTTTCTTGGGTGAGAGTTTGGCATTCACAGCAGGTTGGCCAGCTGCAATGGCTGAAGTGAAGACACCAGATTCGCGCAGACTCTGAACAATTGACTGGCAAAGGAAAGAGAACTACTGTTAAGAATTAAATAACACAGAAAATGATAGTGACTTCACACGCATGTTACCCACCATTGGGGTGTATATGCGAGTCAGCACTCCTTTCCTCAGAAGCTTTAAGTTCAGCTGTTTATCGTTCCACACAACACGTTCATTGTACCTAGCCAAAAGAGAAACAAGAAACATTACAACAACAGTAGCAAACCAAACACTAAAATCCATTTCACTGTAGAGAAAAATAGATGTAACGCCACAATTTTAATGCATTCAACTGGCATCAAGAGGCAGCTGGAAAAGTGTGTGTAAATATTTTTCTATTCAAAAACCTAATAAGACCTTTGGCCTTGAGTTTTGAGCCAAACCTTCTCAACTCTCAAGCTGGTCCAGACTTGGGCCATGTTTTTCTGGTCAGGGATTTGAGGACTGTCTGGGTCTGAAAACCCCATGTGATTTCATTACTATCTTGACCCTATAGGTTGCAATTTGGGAATCGTTATGCATCCACTTGTTACAATGTGCTTGAAGTTAGCAGGTTATTTCATTGTTCATGAATGAGTAACCACCATACCAAATGATGGTTGTATACTAGTATAGTATAGGTATACATAGACTATACCTGAGGAAGAAGACATGAGATGGAATAAAAAAACTATTTCATAACCTTCTAAAACCCTAAATCCTGTTTGATAGGGGGGTGGGGGATATGTACAGTGTGATACCTTTTATGAGGACATTTTCGACTTGAATAAACCCTTAAGAAATAATCTCTAAAATTAAGGAAACTAATCTCCAACACAGACTAAACCTCTTATAAAAAATAATTCAAATACTAAAACTGTTAGTATATCTAACTTCCATGTTCCAATCAATCAAGTGCCATTCTGAACAGAGTGAACAGCACTGCAACATCTCTAAAGCATTACACAATCACAAAACAAATAAGCAAAGAAAATTACCAGCGAAGCATTTCTTCTTCACTAGCAGTTGATGCAATTATAAAAGCCTGCATAGCAAATGTTTAAATTAGTGGTAGAAGAGACAGTAGCTAGCATTGTCATCCAGTGGAAGCACCAAGAACAGCATATATTTCTTGAGCTTCAGAATTACATATAAAAGCATCTTCACTTACTGCTCTGTCAAAATCCAACATGAAACATCTCTTAACATCTTCTTTTGTAGGCTTGCATCCACAGCGATCGCGTCTAGATGTCAAATCTGAAAATTTAGTGTATGTATAGTGCAGAACTGCAGCCTCCTCCAACTTGATCTCACTGTTAGTGATGTGGCAAAATATTGTAAGAATAACTCTATTCTGAGATGTACTCCCACCAAGCACAAATAATTTACACATTGGATATCAACAGGTCTCCAGATTGAACTTATTGAGACAGATAAGGTTTTCATGTTCTAGATCTCAAATGATGTCTTAATAATAATTTAGTGCGCAAGAACTTGTGGCCAGAGGTAGTACTGATGATTTGATGAACATATATGATAATGTCAAATTGTATGTTGTCAAACTGTCCTTACTTTGGGCTCTTTGCATAATTATGCCACCTGTGTGCGCCATTAGGACGGAGATGGTCTTCAATTCGTGCAGCTGATTTTCCATTACCGTAAGTGAGAAAATAATTAGGATTTCCACGTGTCGCTTCCTTATACATGCCAAAGTAAGTATCTTTAGGGAGATGATCATAATTCTTCTTGAACATAGATACCTGGTAAGATATTGCCATGCAAAAAAGATTCGTCATGATAAGGTCATTATTCAGTGGTACTGCTCGCCTACTACGGTAGTTGATGTAGGTTCGTAAGTTACAACTGGTGCAGTAGATGAGATATTTCCCTCGCTAAAAATGATAACAAAAGATATCATATAATATAGATAAACACATCTACACAATGTGTGATCTCATCAGAATCTCTTGATCAGCTGTTGTTCTTGGGCATGCTAGGGCATCATGACTTGTTGCCCACGTCCTCTATTTTGCCTCTTTTCTTTTTCATGACTAGATAACTGACACCGACCATGTGTTGTAATAGACCTAAGATAATAATACTAGAAGATCAAAGCTTCAAAACAAACTGTGTGATTTTCCCTGCAGAAATCTAGTGGGCTGGTGCTTCAAAGAAACTTCAAAGTAGTACTAAAGAAGTGAACAAAGCAACCATGGAAAATTACAACGCACAAATAATTATCCTTGAATCCAAATATATCTTATAAAACTCGCATCCTATATCCGTACCCACAATTGTGGACACTTACTTTTTTTTTATTTTTATTGTTTCAAAAAAATAGTGAAGTGCCCACAATTAGAGGAATAAAGTTTCTCACAGTTTTCTACATGTGATTGTCAGAATGAAAAGAAAATGAATGCATAACTTCATGTTGTATAGAAGTTTCACGATAAGTAGAGGTGCTATTCTCAGATGCACAGAGTTGTGTTAACATGTGGTTTGGAAACAAAACAATGGTATATTGGTTGGCGTTTAAGGGGTGAAAAGAAAAGAAAGAAAAAGGCTTACTTCGCTGAATGGATCTTTTATATTGTCGTGCTCAACACTGCTTTCCTGAAGACATTTAAGTTAATTAGTCATTGAAATTTTGTGTACAGACAGACATATGAGTAGCAGTCCAAAACTCGATTCTTGGCTCTCTTTTTTTTACTTACATAGTTTGGAAAAATAACCATGTCAACATCACGAGGGACCTCAGCTAACAAACGTCTAACAGAATACTCAGCAGCTCCACCAGGATAGAGCAACTCATCAGTGTCTAGATGTATGATCCAATCCATGCCACCATCCTTCAACAAATAGCATTATCCTTAGTGTATGAAATGCCTAAAGAAAAAGTCTCAAAGAAAAACTAGGAACCTACATTGTTGTGTAGCAGTCCCAGTGACTAGCTAAAGCTACAAATGAAAAGCTCAATCATTCATATAACAGAATAAACAGCAGATATAACAGACAAGAGACATACCCGAGCCATTACAATAGCCATCTCCATGTTGAGTGATTGCTTCACAAAGAGTTCATAGTTGCAAGGTTTGTAGAAAAATCCTGAAAGCCAAGTCTCGTTCCAGATTCGACTTGAGCCCAAGCAATAAAATAATCAGGAAGGCAATAGAGATGAATGATAGAAACTCTATCAAAGAACATGCCAAGCCAGACAATTATGCCATTCTATGTCCTAAAAGTGGGTTTACTAGTAGGCATGGAAAAATTCCCCCTTCATCCATCATTGTCAATGGTTGGATGCAGTCTGACTTAATTTTGTCTGGCTACACCAGGAACCATGTGCTTTTGGTTCTCACTTTCAAAATTGAAACCAAATACAGAAATCATTATGTGGTTATTTTTTGTAGGATTTATGTGGTTTTTAGCAGAAAGGAAATGGCACACAAGAAAAGTTGCTATCGAAAACAGGGGGCTGGGAAGACGAAACTGACCTCCGTGCCTGCCGCTCTTCAAGATCCTTGGTTCTGTACACCACTTTTACCCCCTTCCGTAATCAATCAATCGAGAAGACAAAAAAAAGGCACTAAAATTAGTGCTGGAACAGCGGAACTGGAAAGGATCAAGAATACAAACGCACAGAGAATTCTACCACCCACAGGAATTGACTCGAGGACTCCCGCGACATTGGGTTTGGCCGCCTTGCCCTCCACGAAGAGCAGGAACTGCGCGACTCCGACGACCTTGTGATAGAAGAGCCAGGGCAGGATCTGCTCGAGCCCCGCGGAGGTGCTGGTCTGCACGCACACCTTGGGCTGGAGATGTTCCTCTACAGAAGCCATGGTCTGGATGGCAGCGGCGCCGGAGTCGGAGGGGAAGGACCAGCCGCGGAGGTAGGGGAAAGAGGGGGCGGAGGATCCCACGAGCACATCGCGGCAGTCGGACGAAGGGAGGGACGGTGGGGTGGGCTCGGCCATGCCGGGGAAGGCGTGGGAGGGCCAGCGCGTGGTCGGGTCATCGACGCCGCCGCCGCGCCACTGGAGCACGAAAGCCAGCGCGGCGAGCGTGAGCGGGAGGACTGTCAGGAGAAGGAGTAGCTGGCGCCACGCGGCGCCGCCGCCGGAGGGCGCCTGCGCCGGCGGCATCGAGGACGCCGATCTGTCGAGGCCGGTGCCGGTTGTGGTGGGTTTTCCGTTCGTTCCGCGTTCCCTCCCCCACTTTGGGCCGTTCGATTTGGGGGGATTAATAAACTTTTCGGGCGTGTTTGGATCCTTTCTCCAGGGACTGTAGCAGTCTTGCCCGGCGAGGATAGACGCAAGGCAACACCTTTGGTTTGGCTCGCTCCTGACAGAGAGCCGGATGGGCTCGCCAGAGCTGGCGAGTTTCTCGGTTCCTACGCCGGCACCGGCACGGCACGGCTAGGCTAGACAGCGCTAGAGTCAAAACATCGTCTCCTCTCCTCTGCTACAGCCTACAGCTATACATGGCCCTTTTTCACAAGGGGTTCCCACCCTGGAATTCGTGATTTTGATTGAGTATTGTTTTAACTTTCATGAAATTGCATTCAAACATTTCTATATTATTAACACCTTTTTACTATTACAGTAATCACAACGTGATTGAAAAAGGAGGTCACCGACACTAAAATACCCCTTATAGATTTGAATACTATTAGAGTAATCACAGTGTGCTTGAAAAGTACTGATATAGTTAGCTAGCTATTAGCAGGTTATTAGCAGAGACTGTTTGGATCCATCTACTAATTTATTGCTAATATAGGTGGTTCACACTTTTGTCACCTATTTGCATACATACTAGCGGTAGCGGGATCAGTGTTAGCAGCTCCTAATAGTTAGTTGGTCTATATTGGACTACTAGTGTTAATTTTAGTTGCTAACTATTAGAAGTAGTAGATCCAAACAGACCATAAACTATTATAACACTAGTCCACAAGGCAATCCATATCAAAAAGGTACTAATTATTGATCATCCACAAGTAGTAGGAAATAATTCTTCCTCTATCCACAGTTGCATCCAGCAAGCTAGAGGAGAGTGAAGGCAGCAAATGCTCTTTTTTCATGGGCTAACAAATATTTTCTTTATCATGCAAGCACGCTAGAGAAAGGAAAGGAACTTTCAGAAAAAAAATGGGACAACTGAAGAATTCAGCGTGACTGTAAAGCCGATTGTAAAACAAATCGTAATGATACTGTGCGGACGTCGGCTCGGACACCGCGTATATGGACCTGCGGCCCAAGAACATATACCACCAACGCCTCGTTATTTCCGTTCACCTCTACACATATCACCGCTCGCTGCTCTTGGCACTTACGCTCGTTGCTGCGCTCGCTGCTACTCTCTAGGACAGACGACACCCTCGCATCGAGGTTGCTGCCACACCTTCTGTTTGCGCTCCCTTCCTTCCTCCTTCTCTCAGCAACCTCCCTCGGATACGAGGGCGGCGGCTCCGACAAGGTAGGTTGGTTCTTCTCTAGATCTGAGCCTCCTCCTCATCCTTCTCCTTCTCCTCCTCATATGGATCTCGCCCCTATCCTCCTCATCCTCATCCTCCTCCTCTAGATCTAAGGGACACTCCTCTTCCTCCTCCTCCTATGGATCTGAGCCCTCGTCCTCATCATCTTCATCCTCCTCCTCTAGATCTGAGGGACATAGTGGTGGCTAGAGGTCTGGTGAACTCCTCCTTCCTCCAGTGAGCTCGAAGGTGATGGGTCAGGGTTGGAGCAGAGCTCATCGCCTTGCTACTTTTGCACGTCCTTTTTTGTTTGTTTTTCCATGTTGCAATGGTTCTTTTTAGATATTGTGATAGATGATTTTCGAATGTTACAATGAGATTCTTGGGTTGTTGCAACAGATGATTTTTCGAATATTTTCTCTCCATGTTTCATGGTCAATTTTTGTGATGTTGCAATACTACCATTTGAGATGGTGCAACATATGTTGCAGTCCATGTTTATTCGATGTTGCAGTACATATTTTTTCGATGCTGCAGTACTTTATTTTTGAAATTGCAGCATATATTTTTTGATGTTGCACTACATATTTTTGTGATGTTGCAGTACATGTTTTTCGATGTTGCACTACATATTTTTGCGATGTTGTAATTTTTATATTTTTGATGTTGCACTTGCGAACAGATTGCGTTAGGAACAGGGGACAGGGGCGCGATGGGGAACGGGACCCAATGAAGGAACAGGACGCGGTGGAGGACGGGGTGCCGTGGAAGAACTGGATGCAATGGAGAAACGGGGAGGGAGAACGCGGTGGGAACCGGGAATAAGGGCACCGTGGAGAACAGAGTTGGGAGCGGAGGTGGAAAACAAGATGCGGTGAAGGAACGGGACACAGTGAAAGAGCGCTACCTGGGACGTGCGTACGGACGCTCCCTACTTTGTTTTCTTTTTTCCATGTCATGCGGATGGGAGCCTCAGCGTCAGGACGCGCTGCTAGCACCGGACGTCCGGGCGCTAGCAATACCGTAGGTGTTGATCGGATCAGGAACAGCTCAAGGTGTTAAGACTTAAGAATATAATAAACCTTCACTTTGAAAGTATAATTATTTCCTTTTTTACCTTAAGTATAATTCTTTCCCTTTTTATTTTCAATAAACGTGAGATTTTAAGTCCTATAACCGTAAGATTTTAAGTCCTTTTTGCGCATGATCTTACTCACCTTGAAAGTATAATTCTTTCCCTTTTTATTTTCCATAACCGTGAGATTTTAAGTCTTTTTGAGCATGATCTCACTCACCTTGAAAGTATAATTCTTTCTCTTTTTATTTTCCATAACCGTGAGATTTTAAGTCCTTTTTGCGCATGATCTCGCTGTCACAACTAGACTGCTATGTGAATTTTCCCAAAATATTATAACAATAACCTTTTTCAGTACTTTTGTCGATAAATTTCCGTTTTCTGGTTACTCTGGAAGTCTAGGTTGCTGATCAACTTAACACTGTAATTTTTCATGCAACCTTGTGTCGACCGTCGAACGGAGACAAAGGTTGGCATCCCAAAGGCCCTCAAATTCCTGCACGTACGGCAGGATGGTACTACGATTTTGTTAAGGCTGGAAGTTGATCAACGGCAGGATGGCTCAAACGACTCTTCCATCCGTACCCAAGTCGTAATAACTAGTCGTACCCATAGCAGGATTGACCTGATGCACTTAGAACTTCCATGCAATACATGAGAATTGAGATTCAACTTTGCACTTGTCTTTACATTCAAGATCACCGTACAGACTAGAATAACAAAGCACACAGGGTGGAAGTGGAACCATCGAATTGTACTTCTATTACATCCTCAAGGTCAGGGCTGCTCAAAATCACTCCTCTTCTTCGTCCATGTCATTTTCACTAACTAGATGACCAAGGGAAACTTTAGCTTTTTTTGCTCCCGGCGAGCTCGACGCACCAGACCCTTCACTTTTCCGCTTGTCGCCCTGCCCTGCATCCTCCCCCTCTTTCATAACCTCACCTGAAGACTTGCTGTCACCCTCTTTCTCGGCAGAATCATCCTTCTTCTCTGATGGTAGTTCGGCTCCCTTCTTCATGGACTGCTCGCACTCCTTCAGGAACGCACGCACTTCATCATCCTCAGCGACATGTAGAGCTGTCTGGCCACCTTTAGTCTTTGTTGTGACGTCAATGCCTCTCTTCACAAGGTACTTCACAAGATCTAGGTGGGAATTCTGCGCAGCAAAGTGCAGTGCTGTGAAGCCTTTCCGATTCTTTGCTTTCACAGAGGCCCCAGATGCCAGAAGCTCACGGGCCACTTCTACATGGCCTTTCTGGGAAGCAAAATGAATCGCCGCTGTGTCGTCCATTGCTGCAGCTCCCACATCAGCTTTGTGCTTGCAAAGGCATCTCACAACATCAACATGCCCAGCCCATGCAGCCAGGTGGAGTCTGAATGAAGAAATAACTTGTGTCAAGGAGACAGTAAAATTCAGAGAAAAAGTGACATAGAATTCTACTGCAACAACATCACATCTGCTCACCGACAAACTACTCTGCCTCTATCTTTGAGACCATTAATTCACCATGAATGATATAATACACCAAGAATGTTAAAAATTTATTCGAATGAATGCTAATAGAATGTTCAGCAAGCTCAACATCATATACTGTATTTTCAAATAATTGTCCAGTCAACCCCTTTCCAAAAAGATGAAGCCACGAGTAAAGACAACGACATGTTGCCCTGAATTAGCCAAAAAAACACAGGAACTAGATCTAGTAGATTAACAAGTTTGTTGCAGGCTAGTTTGAGAAGGAAGAGTTTATGAGTCCCTTAGTACTAGGGATAGATAATTATCAGAATACATGCTGCAAGAAAGGGGCAAAAAAATGAATTCAATGTTACATGACAAAGCACACCATCTGTCAGCATTTAAAATTCTGGGTGTAAATATGTTCCACTAAAGCAAGATTATCACTATGCAGAGATAAACAGAAGGCATTGATTGGATATGTTAGGGAGGTATCAGTTTGCCCCAACTCAAACGATTCATAGATGCAGCAACAATGAAAAAAAATTACACTGGGAGGAGATGAGCACCAGATTCGGCCTTAACCTCTTAGAACTTAAACTCAGGTTGGGTTGGGGGTGGTACAGAGCATTGGCCTTAGGGGTTTCAATGAGGTCCAGTTTGTAAACTGGAGAATTCTAACTCTGCCTGCAAATATTACAGGCTTCCGGCCTACGAAATGTTGAAGACATTCAATTCACTACAAGCTAGCGAAATATTATAGTATGCTCAACAGTAGTTGTTGTGTGAAATAACAAGGGGCAATGATATACAATGGCTTGTACTGTCCATGAATAAGCAGAAAATTAAGGGATATGAATTAGCAGAAAAATGAAGGGATGGGTATATAGCTTTATGGATGAGACGATGCACCACGTAATTTAGGCCTTGTTTACTTCCACCCAAAATACCAAAAGTTTTCAAGATTTTTCGTCACATCGAATCTTTAAACGCATGCATGAAGTATTAAATATAGACGAAAATAAAAACTAATTACACAGTTTGGTCGAAATTGACGAGATGAATCTTTTGAACCTAGTTAGTCCATGGTTAGACAATAATTACCACAAACAAACGAAAGTGCTACAGTGTTGCGAAATATTTCCCTTCGCGAACTCAACAAGGCCTTATATGTAATGGAGGGAGGAGAGGTCCAGACGCTGGATGAACAGAATTTCTGCAGTGTTGAAGGCAAGTTCATTTTGTGAAAGAAAAAGGCAGTGGCAAGTCAGCTGCAACAACAAAAATAACAAATGCCGAATTATCTCCATCAAGAGAGGCAGCAGGCGCAATTCGCAGGCTTGTTGAATTAGGGTTTAGTGACCAAGGCCCAATGGCACACATATACTAGTTATATATCCACTCTTAATAAAAGAATTAAAGATGCTAATGATCCGTAATGCAAGGCACGGCTACTCGGCGCCTTCTCTGCTAATAAGATAGTGAGGGAAGGAGGGAGGGAAAGGGGGATTTGCAGGGATGGTGGTTCATACGGTGTGCGTGAGAGGCGGTCCCTTGAGTTGACGGCGAGAGGGTTGGACTCGCACAACGACTCCACCGCTGCCGCATCACCAGACCTTGCGGCCTTGTGCAGAGGAAGATCTTCTTCCTCATCTCGCCCACGCCCTCGCCCTCTTCCGCCTCCGCGGCCGCCGCCGCCGTGACGCCGCCCCATCAGTCTCGCGAATCGGTCAGGTAACTGGATCCATGACTTGGACTGTAGCAGAAATGGGGAATAGACCTCAGGCGGCCCAGACCTGCAGCATCTGAAATGGGCCTCATCTTTTTTAAGTGGATTTCGGCCTTATCCCTGATATTGATACCCGATAGGGGTAAATTAGGCTTTTTGTTTTATTGGACAACAACTTTTTTAGATATTTTTCCTAAAAAATTATGCAATTAAAAACCTTAAATCCGGTTGAATCTTAGAAAATTTACATGACTTTCTAGTGTCATTTGTGGAAGAGGTATGGTAGCTAAAAAAAATCTATTGTCGAACACCCCTAAATTTGCAACACTTTCTTTTTTGGGTGGTAAAAAATCACTACCTCCATCTCAAAAATAGATGCAATGCTAAACTAGTCAAAGCCAAACTAAAGTTTGACTAAGTTTAATCTTAGAAATATCATCAATACCTATAATGCCAAATTGATATAACTATAAAAATGTATTTCACAAGAAATTTAATTATACTTGTTTAGTATGACAAATATAAATATCTTGATTCTAGAATGCCTTTTTTTTTAGAGAGAGAGAGAGAGAGAGTGAAATATTATCATCAGTTTTTGTTGTTTGTTTTGAAATACCAAAGGCCTCTTGAAGAAAATTCGAGTGAATTGTTCGTTGTCGCCATCTCATGTAGGGATGCTTGATAGACTACGAGCCTTTGGATTTGGATTAAGGCTCCTGAATTAGGTGTAGAGAGGGAAAAATGCCTAGACAGTAGACACCTAGTAGATGGACCTTCCATTTTGAATCTAGAGTTTTCTATCTTTGACTTATTTTTTTGTTTTACTCTTTATTTCGTTTTTTTTTTGTGATTCTTGTGTAGAAAAACAAAATGAAAGGGATTGTCCACTCTACCATTTAACTAGTTGAACCACATATTTTTCTTGGGAAAATGATAATCCCTTTTATTCCCATAAGAGAAGATTAATGAAATTGTTAATGAGGCGATTCTTAAATGGCGAAACCCACAGGTTTCTACAAGTAATTCAGCTTAACGAGTGATGTACGCATGTGCTTTTTTTTACAGCGACTATTATATTAAAATATGAGAAGCACAGTACAACGGATTGCAAATTGCTTCATGACTCATGAGGAGTATTGAATTCTCAATTTCTGCAATGAAATTCCAAGTCAAAGTCTTCGGTATCCTCCGTCCCGGCAGCCATGGCCCATGGTACCCAACTTGAACTGTTCCTTGTCTCGGGAATAACTAACGCCTTGGCCTTTCACAAAAAAAAACAAAAAATTTTCAAGATTCTCAGTCACATCAAATCTTATGGCACATGCATGAAGTATTAAATATAAACGAAAACAAAAACTAATTGCATTTAGTTATAAATCGCGAGATGAATCTTTTAATCCTAGTTAGTCCATGATTGGATAATATTTGTCACAAACAAACGAAAGTGCTACAGTACCGAAATCCGAAATATTTTCGGAACTAAACAAGACCTTGGTGAAATTTTTTGACTTTGTCTATTTTAGCCCTTTTATTTATATATGACAATTATTATTTAATTATAGAGTAACTAAGTTTAAAAAATTTATCTCGTAAATTACAAGTAAACTGTGTAATTAATTTTTATTTTTATTTATATTTAATGCTTTATGTATGATATAAAGATTCGATTTGATGAAAAATCTTGAAAATTTTTTAAACTAAAGCAAGTGAACGAAAAAAAAAAAGCCCCGAGTCTCCACCCACAGGCCACAGTCCGATCCCGACCCATTAGTGGTCCCACATGGCATGACATGTGGATTGCAGCTGGGACACGCCATGAGCAGCACTGGAATAAAGAAACGGAATACGTCCATTCCAAAGTTTATTTGCAGCGGCGACTGGAAACTCAAACTATGACCGATTTGCTACTAGTCTTTGAAAGAAATCAGTCGGCTGCATCATCCCAACCCCGACCCCAATTCAATCCCCCATAGATGATGTGACGCTGCAATGAGACCAGGATTGAATTGATCGGCTATTTCCACGCGACACCAGCAGCAAAGGAGAGTCGTCGTCGTCGTCTTGGCTGCAGCAGGGCACGGCCATGGCCTCCCTCTCCCGCCTCCTCTGCCTCCTCCTCCTCCTCCTCGTGCCGCCTCTCGCCGCCGCTCAGCAGCTGCCGTCCACTTTCTCCGCAAGCAACTTGACCTGGAGCCCCACCGAGAGCAACCGCAACCTCCTCTCTGGCGACTTCGCCGCCGGATTCGTGCCGTCGGCCTCCGCTAAGGGCCGCTACCGCTTCGCCGTCTGGGTCGTCGGCTCCAACTCCACCAACAACGCCGTCATATGGTACGCCCATGACCTCCGCAGCTACTCCCCCCACGAGGGCGACGTCAACTCCACGCTCGCCATCGACGCGGCGGGCCAGCTCTCCTGGACCGCCGGCGGGAGCAACAACGCTACCACCATCTGGTCGCTCCAGCCCACCGCCAATACCACCACCACTCCGGCGGTGCTGCAGCTCAACGTTACGGGGAGCCTAGTCTACGCCGCCGCCGCCTGGTCGAGCTTCGCCGAGCCCACCGACACGCTGATGCCGGGGCAGGCCATACCGGAAGGCAACTTCACCACAACGCTCCAGTCCGACAACGGCCGCTACAGGCTCGTCAACTCCGCCACGCTGCAGTTCAACAATTCCAAGATGTACGCCAACATCAGCAGCGGCGGCAACGCTCTGCTCAACCTCACCGCCGACGGCAGGCTCCAGTTCAGCGGCTCTGAGCTCATCGCGTCCGACCAAGGCACCACCAACCGGGTGCGTCGGCTCACGCTGGACGACGACGGCAACCTGCGCCTCTACAGCCTGGTGCCCAAGACCCGGACGTGGCTCGTGGTGTGGCAGGTCGTGCAGGAGCTCTGCACCATCCGGGGCACCTGCGCCGGCGGCAGGATCTGCGTCCCCGTCGGCGCCGACAGCACGAGCTGCGTCTGCCCGCCGGGCTACCGCAACGGCAGCCTGACGGACGCCTGCACGCCCAAGAAAAACTACAGCGGCAGGGGCGACGACGACAAGTTCGTGCGGATGGACTTCGTCTCCTTCTCCGGTGGCGCCAGCACCACGGCGTCGGACCAGGGGCCGCTGATGACCAAGCTGACGCCGCAGAACCTGGCGGACTGCGAGAGACTCTGCCGGGGTAACTCCAGCTGCGTGGCGTTCGGGTACAAGTTCGGCGGCGACCGGACGTGCCTCCAGTTCACGGGGCTCTCGGACGGGTACTGGTCCCCGGCGACGGAGATGTCGACGTACCTGCGCGTGGCGGCGACGGACAACGACAGCAACCCGTTCACGGGGATGACGAGCATGATCGAGACGGTCTGCCCCGTGCGGCTGGCGCTGCCGGTGCCGCCAAAGCAGGCGCGGACGACGATCCGGAACGTGGCCATCATCACGGCGCTGTTCGCGGTGGAGCTGCTGGCCGGGGTGCTGTCGTTCTGGGCGTTCCTGCGCAAGTACTCGCAGTACCGGGAGATGGCGCGCACGCTGGGGCTGGAGTACCTCCCCGCCGGCGGTCCCCGGCGGTTCTCGCACGCGGAGCTGAAGCAGGCGACCAAGGACTTCTCCGACGTGGTGGGGCGCGGCGCGTACGGGACCGTGTTCCGCGGCGAGCTCCCCGACCGCCGCGCCGTGGCGGTGAAGCAGCTCCACGGCGTGGGCGGCGGCGAGGCGGAGTTCTGGGCGGAGGTGACCATCATCGCCCGGATGCACCACCTCAACCTGGTGCGCATGTGGGGGTTCTGCGCCGACAAGGACCAGCGGATGCTGGTGTACGAGTACGTCCCCAACGGGTCGCTGGACAAGTACCTGTTCGCCGGCGGCGGGGGTGGGGGCGGCGAGCAGGGGGAGCAGGATTCGTCGTCGTCTGAACAGCAGCCGCTGCTGGACCTCCACACCCGGTACCGCATCGCCCTGGGAGTTGCCCGCGCCATAGCGTACCTCCACGAGGAGTGCCTGGAGTGGGTGCTCCACTGCGACATCAAGCCGGAGAACATCCTGCTTGAAGACGACTTCTGCCCCAAGGTGTCCGACTTCGGGCTGTCGAAGCTGACGAGCAAGAAGGAGAAGGTGACCATGTCTCGCATCCGGGGCACCCGCGGGTACATGGCGCCGGAGTGGGTGATCCACCGGGAGCCCATCACGGCGAAGGCCGACGTGTACAGCTTCGGGATGGTGCTGCTGGAGGTCGTCTCCGGCCGCCGGAACTACGGGTTCCGGCAGGAGTCGGTGGGCAGCGAGGACTGGTACTTCCCCAAGTGGGCGTACGAGAAGGTGTACGTGGAGCGGCGCATCGACGACATCCTGGACCCGCGCATCGCCGCCTCCTACGACGACGCCGCCAGCGTCGCCACCGTGGAGCGCATGGTCAAGACGGCCATGTGGTGCCTGCAGGACCGCGCCGAGATGCGCCCGTCCATGGGGAAAGTGGCCAAGATGCTCGAGGGCTCCGTCGAGATCACCGACCCCGTCAAGCCCACAATCTTCTGCGTCCAGGACGACTGACTGACTAGTTATTTTTTACTATTTATCTGTCGCTTCTTTATTCCATTTCCAGAAGATGTGAATTCCCGGTGCCGTCTGCCGTCCCGTCCATAGAAATTCCATCAATTCCAGTAGTAGAATATTTACTGCTACAGTAGTTATTAGTACTCCACTGCTACTGCCGCAACCGCAAGGCAGCAATTGCTCTTCTTTCTTTTTGGTCAACAGAGCAAAAGCTCTACTAATCGTTAAGTATGAGTTTGATAAATGGATGGATTGATGATTGATGTCATGTGATCGAGAAGCTGCCTGGAATCTACTACTACCTGCAATTTGCAATAATCTGGTCCTCGGTCGTCTGGCCTCTGAATTTCTAGGCCCAAACGTGTTCCGTGCTGCTTTACCAGTCAAACACGGATGACGTGGAATACTGTGCAGCGTTGACTTTTAGTCACCCTCCTCACCCCAGCTGCTACAAAAAGTCGACAATTCAACACGACTGACTGACCTATTGCTTATCTACAGTAATTTTAACAAGTCAGAAACCGGTTACGAAAGCTCAACTTTTAACAAGAAAGTCTCAACTCTTTTTTTTAAAAAAAAAATTCCGAGTACTTTTTAGTTTTTAGCAACAAGATGAACCACATGGGATTCGCATGCGAGCATGTTCCCGCTGGACCCCATGAAGCACATGTACACGATGATTAGAGGATTGAAGTACAAAATATCCGTATTTCAATAAG
>Ga0182004_10001214_pt1 | contig 18406 bp, 14 predicted proteins | sample Sormic07211540_1_FD_120479 | JGI IMG/M metagenome (GOLD analysis project Ga0182004, IMG submission 120479) | Endophyte microbial communities from Sorghum bicolor roots, Mead, Nebraska, USA - 072115-40_1 MetaG | ecosystem: Host-associated > Plants > Roots > Unclassified | place: USA: Nebraska...
AAAAATTCTGGTGCACCGACCGTAAGCCCGTTTCGTTCCAAGGCCAGTTGCCACGGCCCAACGACACACCAGTTGACACAAGAAGCTCTTAAATCTTTAGACATATATATAGAGCATTAAATATAAGTAAAAGAATTAATTATACAGTTTAATTATAAATTACGAGACGATTTCTTTAAGTCTAATTAATCCATAATTAAACACTAATTACTAAAAAAACAAAAATACTATGTTAACTTAATCTAAATTTTTTCGCGAACTAGCTGAACCCAAAATCCGACCGGGGCCAGGAAACAAGTCAAAGCACACAGAAGCTCAAGTTCCATCAAAGCATCAACGCAATTGTCCACGTGGCCAGCATCCCCCTCCGCCCAAGTCTGCAAGAACCCCTGCCCGCCCGCTCCAAATCCCCCCGTCACCTACCTCCGTCCCCAGATCCGCCTCCTCCTCCTTCCCTGCCTGCCTCCCCCCCTTCCAGATCTCCCGCCCACTCCAGAGTCGAGATCCACCGCCTCCCCGCCCCCTCACCGGAGCAGAGCAGCGCGAGGGAGCGCGGGACAGAGGCCAGCCATGGGCAAGGAAGGGGCCAGCGCCGGCGGCGGCGGCGGCGACGGCGGCATGTCGGAGTCGGTGATCCGCAAGGTCCTGATCTCGTACATGTACGTGGCGGTGTGGATCTTCCTCTCCTTCTCCGTGATCGTCTACAACAAGTACATCCTCGACCCCAAGATGTACAACTGGCCCTTCCCCATCTCCCTCACCATGGTGCACATGGCCTTCTGCTCCTCCCTCGCCGTCGCGCTCGTCCGCGTCCTCCGCGTCGTCGACCTCCCGTCCTCCCCCGCCATGACGTCGCAGCTCTACGTCTCATCCGTCGTCCCCATCGGCGCGCTCTACTCGCTCTCGCTCTGGTTCTCCAACTCCGCCTACATCTACCTCTCCGTCTCCTTCATCCAGATGCTCAAGGCGCTCATGCCCGTCGCCGTCTACTCCATCGGGGTGCTCTTCAAGAAGGAGACCTTCAAGTCCTCCGCCATGCTCAACATGCTCTCCATCTCCTTCGGCGTCGCCATTGCCGCCTACGGCGAGGCCCGCTTCGACGCCCGTGGCGTTGCCCTGCAGCTCGCCGCCGTCGCCTTCGAGGCCACGCGCCTCGTCCTCATCCAGATCCTCCTCACCTCCAAGGGCATCTCCCTCAACCCCATCACCTCGCTCTACTACGTCGCGCCCTGCTGCCTCGCCTTCCTCGTCGTGCCCTGGGTCTTCGTCGAGTTGCCCAAACTGCGCGAAGTCGGCAGCTTCCAGCCGGACCTCTTCGTCTTCGGCACCAACTCGCTCTGCGCCTTCGCGCTCAACCTCGCCGTCTTCCTGCTCGTCGGCAAGACGTCCGCTCTCACAATGAACGTCGCCGGCGTCGTCAAGGACTGGCTGCTCATCGCCTTCTCCTGGTCCGTCATCCGCGACACCGTCACCCCCATCAACCTCTTCGGCTACGGGATCGCCTTCCTCGGGGTGGGCTACTACAACCACGTCAAGCTGCAGGCGCTCAAGGCCAAGGAGGCACAGAAGAAGGCGGCGCAGGCCGACGAGGAGGCCGGCTCGCTGCTGCAGGAGCGCGACTCGCACGGCGACCGCAAGACTGACACCCAGGCCTAGCGAGTGTGATGGATCTCATGATCCAACCGCCCTCGCCCTCATTCGGTCGGTTCTGAACCCAGCCCCCCTGCCTAGTGTACTCCAAATGTGTGATCCATCCAACCCTTACAAGTTTGATGCGAAATTTGTTCATTTCTTGTCTTTGACTTGATCTGGTGGTAGCAAGGCAAATAAGCACGGGAAAGATGCAAGCTTTGTGTCGAACATGTGGAAAAAAAAATATATGAGCAATTTTTGTCTTTTTTGTCCAGTTGTAGCTGTACTACCACTTAAACAGTGAGCAAAATTGTTTGCATTATCTATATTGCTATGATTGGTCTGTTTTGTTATCTCGTAATACATCAAAAATTGGATCCATTGGTGCGAAAGGAGTGCAATTTCTGAGTACCGATTAAAAAGCATCCAATGTTAAGTTTTATATATTGTCAATCCCTCTGTTGTTTTTTATATTGCTCTAATTATCTTGGGACATTGGACAGGAGACCTGGTGCAAACACCATCTGAAGATTGGTGGCCTGATACATGGTTGATTTCCACGGAGCTGACATCGGTTTGGTGCTTTGACGCCTAACCCCATTGGTTGTTCTTGTGGGGATTCTTGAGGAATTTGTTGTGTAGGGAACATCAGGACGTAGAACTGCCTGCTGGACCAGAAGAAACTTGGATCTCACAATGCCACTTTTCTTTTGTGGAGCCAATACTATTGTTTTGCTATTCTTTTTCCATTTTTTTTTGGTCCCTTCCGAGCGCCTGTACTGTATTCAATCAGTGAAGGGAACTCTACATCATCAGTACTTAAAATGACAATCATATGGTACTATCTACAACAACCTCTGTCCCAAATTATGGACATTGCTTTTGCTATACATTTAAATACACCCTATGTCTAGATACATAATAAAAAGAAATGCACGTAGAAAAGCCTAAAGGTCTTATAATTTGGGACAAAGTATCTTCTATCTGGAATGATCTTACTGAAATTCGTAGCAGTGAGTCTGTTTCTTGTATACAACATGTTTCTTGTATACTGAAATTCGCAGCTGTGAGTTATCAGCTAGTCATTTAAACAATATTTTCAGTCATGACTTATCAGCCAAGCGAAATTGGATGCCTCCTGAATCAGTCAAAAGTGTCTGCACTGAAATTGGACGCCTTGTTTCTTCCCATTAGTTGGAATGAATCCAACGGGGAATCTGAAGAATTGATTGTTTGCGGAGCATCAGCGTTCATCCCCTTAATCTACCTGCAGCACTAGAAGAAAGTTGTTTGCTACTCCTTTTTCATTTCATCCCTTGTTGGCAGAAATCATCCGGGAATCAATCATTCATTGTAGTGAACTCAGACAGTATAGTTTGGCAGGGCTCTGGATTCTCCTAGCCAACAAACGTTTTTTTCTTCTTTGTGATTCTCGACCACATTCTTAGAAATATTCTCCTAGCCAACAGACTTTTTTTTTTGGTGATTCTCGATCACATTCTTTGAAAATGTTTGGTAGAGATTCTAGATGGGTATTCTCTTTAAGAAAAAGAGTGAAAAATGAGAGGAGATGAATCAGAAACTGACGAAGCACCCTTTTGGGTGATTCTCCCTTGAATTGTTAAAAATGAGACCCTAACTACTTGTATATATTCATTCACTCTACTGAGAATTGCAACGGGGTCTTGTTCTTGTGCTCGTCATGTGGTGTGATGCTTCCCAGTAGTCCGTTGGCGCTGTTGCAGTGGTGGTTGGTGACTTGTGATGTCACTATGGCAGTAAACTCAACACCTCTACCAACAGACGGTAGGCTCAGCTTGCAGTAGATCGTCCAGCTCACAGGTTGCTTTGCCTTCTAGTACCTCAAACATCTGCAGTTGCTGGTTGGTAGCAAACCTAGCACAGGATAAGCATCGATAGTCAAGTGACGGTCTGCAACCTGAATTCCATTGTTGGAGAACCTTATACACAGTACATCCTTTTGCTCAATTGGCTGTTGATCTAAGTTCTAAGGTACCCTTCAGTTATGGTCATGGTCATGGTCATAGACTCATAGCCTTGTTGTTAGCAATTCATATGGCAAATAATCAACAAGATCTCTTTCGCACCTGTTTAGAATGCAGGAATGTATACAACCTGTATATAGATTCTACACGAATCAGTTCAATTTCAGAGAGGAAAAAAAAAGTATAGAGTTCATGGGGGAACAAAAAGTAGAGTACTTGGAAGCGTAGCTCGGGAAGGCGGTTGCAGTTGCACGTACCCAGCTTCACATGATCCGCGTTGTACTTGGCTGTTCGTTGCGTTCGGGCCGCAACAATCGAACGCCGCTGCCAGCTTCCTGACGGTTTCTACTAGGGTACCCTTTGGACTGTACCTTATTACGCCGTATTAATAGCCCGTGCAGTTAGACCATGGCCATGGCGGAACGGGACGACGCGGCGGCGGCGGGCAGCGGGAGAGAGGTGACGGGACATGGGCAGGCGAGACTGCGAGAGGCGTCAATGCAAAATCGAGAGATCTTGCGTTGTGTGCACAGCGTCGTCGTCGTTTTCTGTAGGCTTTTTTTACGTGGAACCATGGAGGCCCATAGCAGTAACACTAAGCCAGTAAGTGCCCCAGAAGGTGGCCACGGTTGCAGGAGCGCCGTCTGTTCGATCTGGGCCTTGAAACAGTGAACTACCCGGACTGCTGCCCATTCGTGATCCAAGTCCAAGAACACGCTTTAACGCGGCCCGTTCAAGCATGCAGCTTGTCGGGATGGTAGCAGTAGTAGATTCCGTTCCAAACCCGATCGGTCAGTTCCAAACCCAAGGGTTGAGGATTGTATATGGTCGCCGACTCTTTTTTTCTCGAGGCCTTGTTTAGTTCCGAAAATTTTTGGAAAATGGACACTGTAGCACTTTCGTTTGTATTTGATAAATATTGTCCAATCATAGACTAACTAGACTCAAAAAATTCGTCTCGTCAATTTCGACCAAACTGTGCAATTAGTTTTTATTTTCGTTTATATTTAATACTCCATGCATACGTCTAAAGATTCGATGTGATGGGGAATGTGAAAAATTTTGCAAAATTTTGTGGGAAGTAAACAAGTCCCGAGTATGAATCCATCAGCAACGTTCAAGGCTCCGCACCTGCATGCCATGGTACGCTTTGACGAGAAGAAAGAAGGAGCAGGCGGCAGAGTTCCCCGTTGATTTTTTTTTTGTGTGACAGAAATTAAAGCGCGTTCTTTCAGTCTTCCATAGTAGTACAGGAAAGGAAACACATTCCAATCTACTACTGGCGCGCCCGTGCTAACCACTGCCGGCCACACTTCACTCGTGCTAAAGTATGTACGTGTATATGTATATGGCATTCAGGTGTTGATTCTAGTCTGCAGTTTTAATTTGCCTAGTTGGAATAATGATGAAATGCTGTACTAGTAGCAACGAACGAGATGCCAAAAGAATTTCGTCTGCCTTTTCGGCTACCCTTTTGCTGTTTGGGAACAAAAATAAAATTATAGAAAAAAAAAGCAGATGGTGTGAACCGAGTGATGTTTATTTCTTGGGTCCTCCCGATTTTTTTAATGAAACCAAAACAAAAACAAAAAAAAAAGCGGTCGAGGCAGTGGCAGACCGTAAAAGCTGCGGCACGATCGTGGTCACTTCTCCGGCATCTGGCGGCTGGTTCGCGACGTAAAACGTACGACGGTCGACGGACTGGACCCGTCGCACGCACCCACGTCCGACCGTCCCAGCCGGCCATAGTGCCCACACAAGTGGCCGCCGGCGCCGGCTGACCTGACCTCCTTTTCCGGCCGGGGGGAGAGGGGAGAAACTGGGGCGCGGCTCGCGAAACAGCTCTCGCGCGCCAAGGGGGAAAAAACCGGAAAGAAAAGGCTAGGCCTGGCCAGGCCTTGGCACTTTGGGTTGGAAACACGTCGGCTCGCAACTGCATCAGCATGATGATTCTCTGTTTATTGCAACTCGTTTACTGGCATGCCACGAATAGCAGCCGCGGTTGGTCGATCGATCGACGAAGTAGCGTAGTACTAGTACTAGTAGTACTAGTAGTAATGGGCCGGCGAAGTTTCGTGAAAAATTCACAGGCCGCAAGAGCATTTGGTAGTAGTGTCATTGGCCTTGTTTAGTTTGCGAAAATTTTTGCCTTTGGCTACTATAGCACTTTCGTTTGTATTTGAAAAATATTGTCCAATCATGGACTAACTAGGCTCAAAAGATTCATCTCGTAAATTACAGGCAAACTGTACAATTAGTTTTTATTTTTATTTATATTTAATGTTTCATGCATACGTTTAAAGATTCGGTGTGACGGGGAATCTTGAAAATTTTTGGAAACTAAACAAGGCCATTATAGGAAGCCGATCGATATTTCTGGTCATGCGAGAACTGGAGTAGTGCACAAAATTGAAGTTCTTCTAGGCGCTTGCTTTTGCTTTAACTTTTGGAACGGCAACGCACTCACTGACTCACATAGTCACATTGCTGTCTGGGGGACACACAGTAAAACGCATAACCTGTAGGGTTTCGTGGGGGGGGAGAAAAGTTGGACAACGCTTTTTTTTTTTGGGCTAGGTAGGTGACCTACCGTACGTACGGGCTTTGAACTGGAGTACTGTTTGTAGTAGTCCGGAATGAACAATAGCGTCGTTTTGCTCTTCACAAGCCCCTCTTCTTTAATGTTTATTTGGTTAAAATTATCTCCTACTATATAATCTAATAATATAACACAACAAACTCTTATCTTCTAAAATATAACTCTATCTGTATCCGATGGCAGACAGATACAATTGATACTACGGAAGCTAAAGTCTTGATGTGTGAGCTTTAGGGTTAGATATTCGAGAATAGGTCTGCGGTTAAATTGAAAGGTTGGGCAAGGCCAGTGTGGGAAGCCCGGTGTGACAATGGAAGCAGTATTTAGTGTGCGGGATAACAAAACAATAGACGCGTTGCCAAACAAAGAGCGTAGGAAGCCGAATGGTTAGGGTTATGATTGAAGTATCTCGATGATAACCTCGTAGAAGACATAGCTTAGCGCGTCGGCAAGAACCGTCAGAGAGACACGAATGGAGGGACATCAACATAGGGACGAGGAGGGTGCGGTCGAGTTTCAATACAAATAGAAATAGATATGATAGAGAAAGGTGGGGCTGAACAAAGAAGGCATGAGGCCAAAGAAAGAACAGACTAGAGTTGTTGGATCGGTGATTAATAAATCAAAATTCTAGGTCCGAGGGGCCTAGAAGTGGCAAAAATGTGTGGTTGGTTAAACCTTTGTCTTTAGCACCATGATGTATGCCAACAGAAACATAACATTCATTGCAACACTTGAAGTCAGTTGGTTATTCCATCACTTGGTGCGGTGATACACTATGAGACTCCACAAGTACCAATTATTAATGCAACGGAACACACATGCCGTGTGCATATATGCAAGCTTGACCCCTAGTAGAGTAGCAACTGCCAGCTAGAGCATATGTATGTTTCCAAATTTCCCTCCATTATTCAGCTCTACTTGAAAACAACTCTTCTTCTATCGTCTTAGATACACTGCCATATTATTAGAATATCTATGTAATAACCTATTTAATATAGATAAAACCCACACGAAACTCCAATCAAGACTCACCTAACTGAAGAATAACATATAACAACATTTGTATTTTCAAATAAATTTATTATGAAAATAGATTTAACAATTCTATCTGATAATATTAGTTATGTACTATAAATATTGACTTTTGCTACAGTTGTAGTTTTTTTGTTACTATATCTGTTAGATTTCTATACGTTTGATTGTGTTGTAGAATTTATACTACAACTGTCTACTGGATCGCATTTATAAAAAAAATTTGACAGATTTGATGACATAAAATCTGTCAATAGATAACTAGACAATCTCATAATTATTAATATTTCTTTGTATATATGGTCAAAGCTAAAATTGGTTGACCTGTTTTTTTTAAAAAAGTTTTTGACTTAAGAACAACATTTATTTTGGGAGAGAGAGAGAGAGCGCTACGCATGCCGTGGTGAGCTTGACCGCTAGCAGCTATTGACGTCTGATTTCTGACTGTCCGCGAAGAAACGAATAAAAGCACACCTGGCCACAGAGATGGAAACTAGCGAATTGAAACCGTTGATGTAGGGGTTGCATCGCCTACTGTTTCTGCGATATTCGCATTCTCATGCATGTGATTGTGATTCAACACGCAGCATGCTGCTTGCTGCATGTGCCTGCTGGCTGGATCATTGGTAATTTGGTCAGCCCCGGAGGAGGACCCTGCGCTCGGGAGTCGGGACACGGCTGCGAATCAAATCGACCTAGACATTCAATTTAGCAGTTAAAACTTCGTCCAAAAATTGCATTGGATCGCCAGTTAAAACTCCTAACAGCGCTGTACCCAGCACGAGCACACACAACTCACTTTTCTTTGAGTTGCTAGCTAGTGGCGTCAGCACTCAGAGCACCCAGCTAGCTAATTCCCATTAACTAGTCCCAGTGCGTGCGCATGCATGCATTTGTAATTGCAGCTATAGCTGGCTGGCCCTTTTACTTGCTGGTTTTCTGACGTCCTTTTCCGCGATCCAAAACCATCGGCGAACCCTGGCACCACCATATGCAGATCGCAGTTGCAGAGTCGTCCGTCAAGCACCACCCATCCAACTGAATTCCGCGTCAACTACACACACCTCCCAATCGGCCACTATATATACACGTCCATGCCAAAACCTAAGCCTCCCGCACTACATACCATACCATACCACAACAATCAGTCACAAGATCCAGAGCAGCAAGCAAGAACTACTGCTTCGTTCTGTCTAGTCTAGTTATATATATATATATATATATCGACGACGAGGGTTTAGTGAGGGTTCCTTTGGTTGTCGATTGCTAGATTGATTGTTAATTTGCAGCTGGTTTGAAAGGGCCGATCGACAGCCATGATCCCGGGATCCGCGGTGTACCACGTCGTGGAGGCGATGGCGCCGCTGTACACGGCGGCGGTGCTGGGCTACGCGTCGGTGCGGTGGCTCAAGGCCTTCTCCGACGAGCAGTGCGCGGGGATCAACCACTTCGTGGCGCTCTACGCCGTCCCCGTGCTCATCTTCCACATGGTCTCCACCAACGACCCCTACCACATGAACGAGCGCCTCATCGCCGCCGACACGCTGCAGAAGGCCGTCATGCTGCTGGCGCTCACGGCCTGGGCCTTCTGGTCCCACTTCCGCAGGCGGCGTGACGGCAAGGCGTCGTCGGCGTCGGCGGCGTCGCCGATCAAGTGGGTGGTGACCAACTTCTCGGTGGCGTCGCTGCCCAACACCATCATCATGGGCGTGCCGCTCCTGGACGGCATGTACGGGTCCGTCTCCGGCGGGCTCATGAAGCAGATCGTCGTCATGCAGTTCTGCATCTGGTACAACGTCGTCATCTTCCTCTACGAGTTCATGGCGGCGCGGGACGGCACCGCCAAGATCAGCCCCGCCACCGTGCCGCCGGCGGCGGCGGCGGCCGAGAATCGCGACCGTGTCATCATCGACGAAAACGGCGGAAGCAGTATTCATGAACATGACCACCGTAGCCATCACCAGGTGGTCGTCAACATTGAGATCACGGAGGTGGCGGCGGCGGCAGTTGCGTCGACGCCCACTGCACCAGTCGACGGCGCGGCGGCCGCGAAGGAGCTGATGAGCGCAGACGACGCTGGAGATGGAGATGCAGATGCTAACAATAACAAGGCGGCCGTGGATGTCGTCCCGCCGCCAACGCCGGTCCAGCCGCAGGTGCCGTCGGTGATGCACGTCGTGTGGATGGCCACGAAGAAGCTTCTCCAGATTCCGAATACCTATGCCAGTTTCCTTGGCCTCATCTGGTCTCTCATGGCATTCAAGTGCGTATACCCCTTCAATCTAGCTAGTATCATATTTTTTTTTCTTGAGGTGAAAATATCATATTTTTATTAGTATGTTGTTGCCATTTTATGTTTTTTTTATTATATATCTCAATTTCTCAATCGTGCTCACTAATGATTGCCCTAATATGTTTCCACTGCAGGATTGGATTCTCAATGCCAAAAATTGTTGGTGACTCTCTGTTCATCATCTACACAACCGCAGTTGGGCTGAGCATGTTCGCTTCAGGTACTAATAACCTCACTAAAAAAATAAATCTGGGCACGTATTAATTAAATAACAACTAATTTGGGTTTTCTTAAACTTACACTCGAATTTAGCAATACAAACGTTCGTATGTGGATTATTTTTCAGGGACGTTCATAGCGCGGCAGTCGCGGTTCGTGCCATGCGGCTACACCATCGCGTCGCTCTCCATGGTCCTCAAGTTCCTGATTGGCCCGATCATCATGCTGCTCGCCTCGCTGGCCGTTGGAATGCACGGCACCCTTCTGCACATTGCTGTTGTACAGGTGAGCCACCAACAGCTAGCCCAATACGTACAGGAACTAGCTGTACACCTTTTTTTTTTACCCATACCGTATTTATTTCTGTTCAAACAAACACTTGTATAGGCGAAGAGCAAAACAAATTTCTATAGTAGCATCGCATCATAACAGCAAAAATCTTTAAAAAACGGAAACGTGCTTACTCGTGCCCAGTAATGCAAGCCGATGATGACGTGTGCCCAGCCCCTGCCGCGATTTCCCGTTGCATGACAGAAAAGGCATAGGTTCATAGCGAAGAGACGCGTACCGTTACGTACGCAAATTAAAACCAGTGCACCCGGTAATGTTTACTGGTCACATCTAATATTTACACACATGTATATAGAGTATTAAATATAGACTATTTATAAAACTAAAAATACAGAAAGTAATTTGCGATACGAATCTTTCGAACCTAATTAATCTATAATTAAATATTAATTGTCAAATAAAACAAAAATACTACCGTTCCCGTTAAACTTTAATAACCCAACCAAACAACTCTTTAGATGAGACAGAGCAACGGAGCCATGGTAGCTAGGCAAGCAAAGTCAGCCCCAAGTATCTCTACTAGCTAAGAGTAGTACTTGTTCGTACAACATCTATCGTGTCCACATTCGATGATCATCTCTGAAGGAATAATGTAAGGTTGACCTGAAACTAATTAATAACCAATTCTTGTTACCTTGTTTATTTGGGTACGGAAGAAGGACAGCTACCAGGAAAATCAATACCAACCCTTTTAACTTAACTTATTAAAAAGCTTTTTTTTTTATTGTTCACTGCTAGGAGTATAGTAGCAGCATGCATATCTGGAAGCTCACATTTTGCACATGCGTACAATTAATCGCAGGCGGCTCTCCCCCTGGCCGTGACCTCATTCGTGTATGCGGAGGAGTACAAGGTCCACGCCGACATCATGAGCACTGGGTTTGTACTTTTCACCACTCGCTTCTTACTGTCCTGTTAATTATTCTGTGGGTTTAATAATGCGCTTCGTGATTCTATTAACTGGTTTTGCTGAATCCCAATGGATAATTATTAACCTTGGTGGTCTCGTCTGTTTCAGGGTTATTCTCGGGATATTTATCTCGCTGCCCGTCACAATTGTGTACTACATACTGCTCGGCCTTTGAATTTGGATTGAATTTATGATGGATGAGTATATGTCTAGCTAGATTGATTAAGAAAAGGGCTCCCGTCATGTACAAAATCTGAAGCGGGCACAACCGCAGAAGAATTGGTGGTTACACAGCTCAGATGAGTCAGATCGAGATGCAACACCATGCAGGGAAATGTTGCTGATGCTACCAAAAATCAATAAGATTACCGTGTGCTAGCTAGACAATACCTTAACTACATATGTTCTTTTTAGAAATAGTCCCTTGTAATATGTTCCAAAATATCTCAATGTATATATAGCAGGCATGCAATAGAAACAATTCATTGCAGAGCTCATGTTGAAACATTTCATTGTACAACAAAAGATACAGAATAAGGGCACTCACAATGCAAAACTCTATCACAGAGTCCAAGACAATTAATTACATATTATTTATAGTATTTTGCTGATGTGGCAGCATATTTATTAAAGAAAGTCTTATTTAGACTCTAAGTCCACATTGTTCGAGGTAATAAATAACTTTAGACTCTATGATAGAGTCCTCATTGTGAGTGCTCTAAGGGTTTAGAGTTTAGGGTTTAGGACGGAGCGAGCATGCATGGAGCTCCATGCTGCTGCTAGCGGCTGTGAACAGAACACACTGTTGTACAGTAATGTTGTACAGTAAGAACTTGTTTGGCAAAGCTTAACTTCACTAGTAGAGGTGTTTTTTTTGAGAATAGTTTCATAAACAACTTTCTAGGTGAAGCTGCGCTGTTTTGAAAAAAGTGTATGGCAAATAGCTTCACCAACTGCATCATGCATAGATGACATTGAGAAATGAGGAAGAGAGCTACAATAAGGTACTTTCTTCAGCTTCATCTCGACTTATATCTTTATGAGAGAAGAAGAAAAATAAATTCACCCATGAAACTGTTTTAAAAATAAATGTTTGACAAAAAATATCTCACAATAACTCATGAAGATGTTGTAAACTGTATTAAACAGGCCCAGACCATGGCATGGGTGGTTGACTTGGAACTGCCCGTTGTTTTGAGGCCTTGTTTAGTTCAAAAAAAATTACAAAAAATTTTCCAAACTCCGTGTCATATCGAACCTTGCGGCACATGTATGAAGTATTAATTATAAAAAAATAACTAATTGTATAGTTTAACTATAATTTACAAGACGAATCTTTAGAGACTAGTTAGTCTATAATTGGTTAATAATTATAAAATACAAACAAATGTGCTATTATAGCCATTTATTTGCAAAATTTGTATGGAGTCAGAAGACGCTGCGCGCGAGTGTGTTTGCTGCTACAACGCTTGCACATTTTTGCTGCGACCAAGCACGGAGTCACCGCGGCCGCCGGCAACCGTACCAACGGACTGACTTTTGCTGAGCACGTACAGAGCTAGGCACGGATGAGCCGTGGCTTACGCCTTGTTTAGTTAAAAAAAACAAAAAGTTTTTAAGATTTTCTGTCACATTAAATCTTACAGCACATACATAAAATATTAAATATAAACGAAAATAAAAACTAATCACATAGTTTGACTGTGAATCACGAGGCGAATCTTTTGACTCTAGTTAGTCTATGATTGAATAATATTTACCACAAACAAACGAAAGTGCTATAGTAGCGAAATCTAAAAAAATTTCACATCTAAACAAGGCCTTATTTGGTTTCGTTTTGATTTGATTTGATTGACGATTTTTTTTAGATTCAGAAGGTCCACGGTTTATGATGATTCTGAATTGCCGTTACACGGGCATATTTTACGAGAGAGATACGACGAGTGTTGTATTCGTGAGTCGTGTTCCGCAGTTTTAACTTTTCCTCAGGTGAGGCCTAAATTGTTCAGAAGCCGGTGATTTTTTTTTTTTGAACCTAGAGGCCGGTGATTATCACTGGTGTTTCAGCCCAGTTGCCTGTATCAAGGCAGCAGCAGGAGGAGTCGATTATTTTTTTAATTACAGAATAAACATCTCTGCCTTCGCGCTCACAAGTGAACATTTATGGCACAATCTTACAAAAGGGTACTTAGACCAGAGTTCCACTACCCGGAGGCAAGAAAGAGCCCTACTACAGTCCACCAATGTAAGTGTCAACAAATGCATACAAAACAACACCGAGCCCACTGCTCTACAAGTTCAGCTCACAAACATGGCAACTAAAAACAGAGATCCTGCTTAGAGCCTCTAAACTAGTCTAAAAATAAGCAGCAGCAAAGAGCTATCCTTTTATCCTTCTCTGGTCCAGACATGGCCACTAAAGAGATACAATGCCCCTACTTCGATTATGACAATGTGCGAATGTCAAAGTTGATCTGGAACCAACCATTTCAGTTTCTTAGGCTCTAGCCTTGTACGGCATAGGGGCTAACAAACTGTAAGTACAACGACAGTAACGAATTTGAAACCGGAGTGCAAATTAAAACTAGCCTTGTACGGCATAGGGGCTAGCAGCAGTTTTAGGATAACAACAAGAAGCCGTACACGCTGAATCTAACACAAATCGTTTTTTATGGATCAAGACATAGTTTATCAACTCACAATTAGCACATGCGTTCAGGTGTCTCGATCGCCCCTGGCTGTAGTTTAACTTGTTCCATGTACGCTGATAAGGAGTATATGTACTACAGCTATGAATTCCACGTGAGGTTAATTTGTAGACTATGATTGTCCACAACGTTGCAAAACGACGAAATTGTAGGCGTCTCTGAGTTGAAAAAAAAACTAGCGCCGAGGTATGTTGGTTCCTCAATGCTGAGAGGATAAAAAAATATTTTTTTACCAGTTGAATCAGCGCACTCCCTCTTCAACACACCAAGCAGCACGCTGATAGCTCTGAACTTTTGGGTCCCATATACAGTAAAGCAACGATGCTCACATTGTGCCCATTTGTGGTTTCTGGCATCGATATGAGCTGGTGTACGGAGTTAGATTTTTTAACCTTTGTTTAGTTGTCAAAATTTTTCAAGATTTCTCGTCATATCGAATCTTATGCTACATTCATGAAGCATTAAATATATATAATTAAGAAAACTAACTACAAAGTTTACCTGTAATTTACGATATAAATCTTTTGAGTCTAATTAGTCTATAATTAAACAATAATTGTCAAATAAAACCAAAAGTGCTACAATAGCAAAATCTAAAATTTTTCGCGAACTAAACAAGGCCTTAGCACTGGTAACGCTGTGGCCAGTCTGACATGTTCACTTGAACTTATACTGATGTTAAAAAATGATGTTCGTTAATTTATTGTAAAAAAGAAACTATTCTGTTGTTTAAAATTATGATTATATAGGTTTTTGCTGGTTTTGATGAATTATATTGCATCTGACTAAAAATCTAGTCCATTTATCCTCGGAATATTTTTGTCGTTGCCCGTAACAATTATTTTACCACATCTGCATATTGCTGGGACTGCCGGAACCTCCTGCTGTCACGCGCGCTTCCACTCCCCCTGCACGCCACCCGCCCACCCTAACACCCTTGACTCTTTCAAGCAAATGGATTTTTTTGGCTACATGAGATCTTGTTTAGATGTTTATGTATCTATCTAACTATGTTCTTGTTTAGTTCGCAAAAAATTTTCTAGATTTTTCATCACATCGAATCTTGCGGCACATGCATAAAATATTAAATATAGATAAAAAAGATAGTTAATTGCACAGTTTACCTGTAATTTACGAGACGAATCTTTTGAGCCTAATTAGTCTATAATTAAATAATAATTACTAAATAAAACCGAAAGTGCTACGGTAGCGAGACCTAAAAATTTTCGTGAACTAAACAAGGCCTGTATGTATCGAGGTAGAATTGAGTGAAAAATAAACTAACTTTTATTTCAATCAATCTCATCATATGTGGAGTGATGCTAATATATGAGAACCCAAATAAGGCCTGAAGCGGACACACAAAGTCGTGGACTTGTGGTCGTGGGCGCACAGCTCAGATCGATGAGCAAACGGTGCGACGGAAATGTTGCTGATGCTGCCAAAAATTGATAAGCTCTTTTTTTAATGAGAAAAATCGATCAGATTGATCACCGTGTGGTAGCAGTAGATCGATGGGAGTAGCTTACTAGGTTAATTATATATCTCTTTTTTTAAATAAAAGTCAAATATGTTCTTTTTGAGAAATGGTAGCTTAGATGTGTTCCAAAACATCTCAATGTATAGCAGTTAGCATGCACACAACATAATCCGATCGTGTCGTAGAGCGTATACTCCCTCTGTCCCTCAATTACTAGAATGCATGCAAGTCAAATTATCTTAAATTTGGTTAAGTTTATAGAAAAAAGTAACAATATCTATTATATAAAATGAGTATATTATAAAAATGTATTCTATAATATATCTAATGATATTAATTTGATATCATAAATCTTAATATTTTTTATAAATTCAGTCAAAGTTTAAAAAATTAACTTAAAACAACTCTAGAAATCTATTTATTCACTACAATCTTAAAACATTCGATTGTATAACAAGAGAACAGAATAAGAAAATGATATAGCGCGTCAAACTAATATAGTTTGCCCCTTTTGGAATTGAAGGAATAAAATCATTGGCAAACACACGGTCAGCAAAACCTGTGAGTTCAGCTGGGGTCTGTATTGATATGGAGACGAGCGGATCGCATTGGGCGGCGCCTGGAACTGCCCTGGTTTTTGGAGTGAGAAAAGACACTGCACGCGAGCGGCGAGCGTGTCCGCTGCTACACCGTTCGCACAATTTCGCTGCGACAGGAGGTGTGCAGGAAGGCGCATAGGATCGACTTAGGTGAGAATAGTCTGTTTCGAATGAGGCCTTCTTTAGTTCTAAAAAAATTTCTAAGATTTCTTGCCACCTCAAATTTTTGAACATATATACGGTATAATTTAACTGTATAAAACATTAAATATAATAAAAAATAATTAATGGTATAATTTAACTGTAATTTGTAAGATAAATCTTTTAAATCTAATTAATTTATAATTGAATAACAAATACAAATGAAAGTGTTAGAGTAGCCAAACTCGAAAAAGTTCACGTACGCAATGGCCTCGAAACAGTATTTCATATTGTATACTTGCACCAGTACGAAGACGATGGAAATGAAGAGGGTAAGCTCATTAGCACGAGCACATCTCCTCCCGCTTCATTATTTCATACTGTAGATGACAGAGCAGAGCAGATCCATGTTGTCTCGCCAAGTGGACAGTCCTGGCCTGGAGCAGCAGACTACTACGAGCGGAGCGTCTTTTTCAACTGTTCAAGTCAACACACACGACAGTCGATTCCGAGCGGAAAACAAGAGGAGAGTGAACACAGCAGCTCAGAACACATCACAAAAGTCTCCATTCAGCCGCGCGCACAGCTCGCTGAAACGGTAAAACATGGTGCCATATCCATCCAGCCGCGGACCAGAAAAAAGCACTACTACTACTGCCGCTGCCTTCTACTACTACTCCTACGGGCTCCCATGGCTACACAAAAGGACGCCGGCTAGTCATCGACACCGAGTCTGTGACACGGTGCTGCTGATGGTACACTGCTACAGTACGCCAATTACGCACAAGTCCATCGAGCACATGGCGTTTCCGTGGTGGACCTTGACATGTCGGAGTTTACGGCGCGACGGGTCCGCCATCGCTGCCGCCTTCCGTGGACGCGTCGTCGTCGTCGTCATCCTCGGAGTCGTCGCCGTCGTGATCGCCGTCGCTGGAGGTGAGGCGCGCGAGCCAGCAGTTGCCGTGGAGGTGACCGCTGACGCAGACGTAGTACTCGAGCCGTCCCTCGTAGGCGCCCAGCCTGCGGCACGCGCTGCGCGGCGCCATCCCGGCCGCCACCATGCTCCACACGCGCGCGCCGCAGTAGGGGCAGCGCACGCGGGTCTCCAGCGGTGCCTGCCGCCCCACCAGGCACGCCCGCGTCCGGGAGCGCATAAAGCCCCGGAACACGCCGCGGTAGGCGCCCACGTCGTCGTCGGCGCCGGGGACGGCGTGCTCGCAGGGGTCCGACACGTAGAGCAGGTCGCCCCGGCACCGCCGCGACAGGAAGCTCCGCCCGGACGTCTTGGAGAAGCGGGACACGCCCGTGAAGTGGCCCCGCACCGCCGCCGCCGCCGCCGCCGCGCCGCAGCAGAAGAGCAGCAGCTTCGCCAGCGCCGGCCACCCGCCCACGACCCGGCCCGGGGCCGCGCCCGTGAGCGAGGCCACCATCCGCGGCGCACGGGAGATGCAGAGCTCCCGCCACAGCACGCGCTCCGCGACGGCGCGCAGCCGCCGGCTGACGCAGGAGACGGTGCACAGCGCCTTGGGGTCGAAGTTGAGGGACCGGAACACCAGCGCCAGGACGTTCTCGTCCAGGATCCCCGTGTTCACGTCGTTGGTAGCCCGCCGCGCCGCCGCACCAATGCCGCCGCTCCGGTAGCTCGCGCTGCTGCTCCCGCTCCCGCCCGCGCCCGCGCCCGCGCCGCTGCTCGACGCGCCCAAGAACCGCCGCGTGTTCCGCGCGCCCTCGCTCATCGCTCGGCAATAATCGAGCAAAATCCCGTTGGGTGTTGTGGGCTTCTAGCACCGTGCTGCAATGCACGGCTGCTGGCAGCTAGAAAACGCGAACCGACTCGTTGCCAACCCAAGGCAGAGAACGAGTAGGCGATGCAGAGCGTGCAGAGGGCAGTGCCAGCCGCCAGGGGGGATGGAGAAGATATATACGGTCGCGACGGGAAGCCGGCGAGCCGGCGATCACTTCGCGTGCTCCCCGAACGGCGTGGGTGTCGGGGCAGGGCGCGACCGGCCAGGGGTGTCGTGGCGCCATCGGGCGCTTGACAAATGGCCACTGCAGCCTCGAGTGCAAATAATTAGTCGTGGGCTTAGCTGGATTGCAGGTGCGACCAACGCGAGAACCATCCTGTCAAAAGAGTCTCCCCGTTCCTCCCTCGATCACGCAAATATCTGCTCAGTGCTCGCCTCGCGCCGCTAAAAAACAAGTGATGGCGCTAAAAAAACAAGTAACTACAGCCAATTCACGTAAGGATGGATCTCAGCTGATGTGGCGCGATGCGGCATCTCAATCACACATGATCACAGTCATCACCTGGGCCTTGTTTACTTCCGAAAAGATTTCGGATTTCGGTACTGTAGCACTTTCGTTTGTTTGTGACAAATATTATTTAATTATGGACTAACTAGAATCAAAAGATTCGTCTCGCGATTTCCAGCT
>Ga0182004_10001215_pt1 | contig 18405 bp, 11 predicted proteins | sample Sormic07211540_1_FD_120479 | JGI IMG/M metagenome (GOLD analysis project Ga0182004, IMG submission 120479) | Endophyte microbial communities from Sorghum bicolor roots, Mead, Nebraska, USA - 072115-40_1 MetaG | ecosystem: Host-associated > Plants > Roots > Unclassified | place: USA: Nebraska...
GGGGTGGGGGGGGGGGGGGGGGGGAGCTAATGGATTCTTCGTCGTCTCTTCGACCCATTTGTGATTCACTTTGATTCGATTGTTGCTTCCTGAATCTTCGGCTTGGTTTTCCAATGGACTTAGCTGATGAGTTATTCGGACTTGTAGCGCCGTGGTTTGATTTTGGAGTGCATGCAGCATGTCTATGATTTAAGAGTATTCTTGCCTTCCGGGAGGGGATGACGATGACGAAGTTTAGGCCGTGTTTAGTTCCCGGAAAAATTTCGCGACACCATAGCATATTCGTTTGTTTGCGGGTCTGATATGTTTCGACACTGTGTAATTAGTTTTTGTTTTTGTCTATATTTAATACTTCATGCATGCGTCTAAAGATTTGATGCAACGGGGAGTCTTGAAAAATTTTGGGTTTTGAGTAGGAAGTAAACAAAAGGCTGAAAATATTTATCTTAGCCTTACCGAATCGCTCTGGGGATTCTGTGTAGTTCCTGTCAGGAATGTGCTTTTGCTTTATTAAAATTATAAAACTTGATTTTGCACCTTGTTGGTTTGTTCTTCCTGCTGCTTGGCCATGAAAAGCTACCTGATAAAATATTAGGGACGGTGATAAGCTACCTGATTACCTCCAGGGTAAAACTGCAAAACTTTCTGGTTACCATGAATCAGGTACCTATAAATGCAATAGGTTGTAAGAAATGTTATTGCTTCTAGATTGGATTTTTAAAGTCGACTTGTGTCATTCAGGAGTTGCATAAAAGGTTACAATTGATGTTTTGCACATGTTATTCCTGGAACTCGCCTCCAAAATTGGCAACCTGTCTTGCACATTTTATTCCTGGAACTCGCCTCCAAAATTGGCAACCTGTCTGGCAGAGCTTGGGTCTATTTACAGTGAAAAAAATTTTCTCTATTTTGATGAAAGATATAGCCAGTTTACCAGCATCTAGCATTAAACATTACTTAGCAGATTCTTTAATGGCAGTGAGGGTGTTGCTGTATTTCTGTGTTTTTTTGCACATGGAGTTAATTGCTGGATTGCTATTTGTCTTGTCTGGCAACTAGGTTTGTGCCTGTGAATTGCTACATGCTTGCATCATGATCACATAGGCAACAGGTTACCATGGAGTACATTAATCCATACCAAGCTCACTAAGAAGATATTCCCTTGGTTCCAAATTATAAGCCGGTTTGACTATTTTTGTACATAGAATTTGCTATGTATCTAGACATACATTATATCTAGATACATGGCAAAATGAATGTACCAAAAAGGTCAAAGCGACTTATAATTTAGAACAGAGGGAGTAGTATTTTGGTTGACATTTGTTCACAAAATTACAACATTTCATCCATGTTCATAATCTTGTGTAGCTTCAGCTTGTGGAATAGGATCTCTTCATTATTTTGAATAGAGCACATGATGCTTATCTATGGTGATTCATTCTTCCTGCTTGAGGCAAACTGTTTCTTTTTTAGTCATATAGTAGTTTGATTGGATATTGGAATACCTATAACATATGACTGCTTAACAAAAGGAAACAATTCTTTTATCTTTTTTCTTCACACTGTGCTTCCTTTTCTGAAGTTTGGTGCTTCAGGCAGTCAGAATCATTCACTACCAATAGCATCCTCAGTTCATTGCTCTGCTATACTCCCTGTTTTCTGCATTAATACTTGATTTGTCCTGCTCCTGCCCGAATCTTATTTCTGTGAGCATCAATATTTGCCCCTGAGTTTCCCTGTTAATCCCTTGACTTTTTAATTGAAACTTGTGTGATTCATGAGTTGTTGCAGATCAGAGTGTCTAGAAATGTTGGCAAAACCTCTTCCATTACACATGCCCAAATGTGACATATATGATACAGGAGAAAATATTCACTGCAAACCACGTCTTCGGTGGAATCTTGAAAATCCCCTAGATAAACATACTTAGGAAAAAATCGAAATGTTGCTCATTCATACTGCATGTATAGATGTACATTGCCACAAAATTTGAGATTCAAACTCATTTTGTAAAAATTCATACGAAAATAACAAATTTATGTGGAATTTTGTCATCTAGTGCATATGCACCTGAAATTTTTTAGTTTCGTATGATTTATGTTGAGTTTGAATCTCAAATTTTGTGGCAATGTACATCTACTATGGATGTGCATTGTTTCAAGTTTATCGTAAACTCCTAAGTATATTTTTCTAGGGGATTTTTCACAATTCCATTGAAGATGTGGTTTGCATTGAATACTTTCCTATGATTCAGTGCAGCCACGTTTTCGAGAAAAAAAACCACAAGTGCAGAGTCCTTTTTTGGTGGGATCAGTGTTAACGAGCACTCATTTGGTTTGATAAAAGCGTCACTGAAGATCGTATGTTTGGAAACCTACATTTAGGTCCATTTAACTGATCTTTAAGAAAATCACCATCTGCCAAGCTTAGTTTTATTACTTGCTCACAAATCAAAAGTATGCTTTCGTCAAGTTTTGATCCTTCTGTTCTATTGCATTTTATAGATCTTGTGTTTCTTTACCCTGAACACACTACCTCTGAGCTGGTGCAGTTTTGCTGCACAAGAATATTGAATGGCCGTACTGGTCACTTGTTTTCTCCTGATCCTTTCTTTTATTTAGATTTAGATATATGGAGCATAATGCACAATTATTCAAGTTACTTTCATTAGATGTTCCTTACATTTCTGTAACAAACCGATGACAAAAGAGTAAAAGACATTAGTACACGTGTGCTATCTTGCTACTCTAAGTAGGTACTTGCATCTTACTAACTGGCTTTAGCTAACTTTGGAAACAAATGTGTATGTACACTGCATCATCATGATTCAGAATCCTTGCGGTAAACCCCATACATGTAGAGATACTGATTTAATTATTTAGGTTGCTCAATCCTGATGCAGTAATTATTTATGTTTTGCACCCAACTCAGTTCTATCAAGTCGTTAATCAGTCCCCTGAGCACGACTAGGCTAGAAATTGATTCATCTGATTAATCATGATTAATCTGATGATTAGGTGGTGGACTAGCCTGGAGATTGCAGACAGCATACTGGGCTGCAGCTAGACCACTTGGGCTTTCTTTTTTTCAACCCAATATGGTTTCCCTGTGACCACTTGGGCTTCTGCTCATCTCAGGCTCATGCTATACTGCTCCTGCCACTGCTCTCTGCTTAGTGCTTTCATAATACATACACATGTGTGTGCAGGAGTACATGACACTTCTTTTCACAAGTAATTGACCAACTGGACATTAAATCTCACAAGAATGTCCTGCTCTAGTGCTATTTACTATAATCTTGCTGTTAGCTTTATACCGTATAGTATATGTATATAGGTTTTGAAATATACAGGACAACTAGGAGTCTAGACCAATGGGCTGGTCGATGACTACGACTAGTCGGCTGGTTGGTCCCATTGCAACTAGGGTGGAGTAGACAACTTGATAACACTACTTTTATCTGATGTTCAAAAATACTCACTGGATGGATGTCATGTCAATACTTAAATACCTTCCTGTACTGAAGTTATGGATGCAAATACTGTTTCCTAACCTTTAGGTCTGTTCCTTTCATTAAATTAGAGTTGAACAATGCTAAATGCTTGGATCTCATATAGGTGTCTTCCAACTCAGAAGTTAAGGTTACAAATAACCTTTAGGTCTGAAACCTTGATGAATAACGTGTAAAAGTGAACAGCCGTGTTTCCTTCTTGCAAATTTGATTTGCACGTTTTGGTTCAGTAGCCTCTTGCAGAACTGTCTTTAACTGTTGCTAGGATCCAGCCCTTCATACCGACAGGCGACTAATATTTTGCAATGTTTTATCACAGAATGAGGCGGTTATAAGGGCTTGTGGTGAATCAGAATCTGTGTCAGCATCAAACACGGCTTCTACGGCTGAGAAACAACAGTAGCTTGGAGCTGAATACAAAACTGGAGCAGGTCCTATGACTTTTGCACGATTGGCTGAAGCCTGAACTATCCCCCCCAGTATTTTGAGTTTGCTGTCCTCAGATTGAAAGCCAAGTGCGTGTATAAATCTTACTTTCTTCTTCCAGAGGACATCATTGCTTGCTACCGCATGCAACCTTGCCCCCTCCTGCTTACATCAGTTCCTAGCATCTATCCCCTCCTGAATTCCATCGTTTTCGATTTCGCTGTTTCCATGTTACTTCTGGAAAAACTGTTGAGCTTGTTTTCTTTCCTCTATTCTGCATCATGCCTAGGTCAGTCTAACTACTATTCTGCATATGCTGATATGCTATATGAGAGAAAAACACTGCTTATTGTCTGCGGCAATGTAATGCATTGCACCCGTTGCTGTCGTTGACATCAGCTTGCCACCGTTTTTCGAAGCTTGCAAGTTTGGTTAAGACATGTTGAAAGAATCTGGTCCCATCAAAGGACAGATGTTCTCCCATGTGGTGTGCTTTGTGTTGCATACTCTCTGGTATTGTTTAGTTCACCTCGAAAACCAAAAAGTTTTCAAGATTTTCTATCACATCGAATTATGTGTTATATGCATGAAGTATTAAATATAGACGAAAACAAAAATTAATTATACAGTTTGACTGTAAATCGTGAGTCGAATCTTTTGACCTAGTTAATCTATTATTGGATAATATTTGTCATAAACAAATAAAAGTGCTATAATAGTGAAATCTGAAATCTTTTCGGAACTATACCAGCCTCTCTCGCATGTGCTGATGTGCTGCATTAACAATATATGGTGATGGTACAAGGAAGCACGCAACGAAATGTCAGGCTGCCGGCTGCGTGTGCCGTTTGCAAGCCGTGGTTTGGCGAATGCGGCGGACGGTGATTGATTAAACCGGGACGAAGTAGACCGATGCGTTGATGAACGGGTACGACGAGATATGATACGGCATGATATTTTATTTTCCTCGTGATGTTATATCAATCTAAATACAGTACATCGTACCATTCGCTGAGTGGTACTCTTTTCGGCTGAGTAAATCAACTTTTTGAATTGTTGTAAGTTATTTTTTTAAGAGTTGGAGGACATTATGCCCCTCCCGGCCTTTCAATTAAAGTCAAAAGACCAAATGGTTTACAGCATAGTTTTGCCTAGAGGGACCCAGTTCCACCTGGCAAAGGACAACAACCAAAACACAACTACCTAAAGAAACAAATCTGACAGAGTTAACTTCAGAACCAGCCACTAAAAATCACTAAGGCTAGCACCTCTATTACACGCCACCTAAACACTTCAGCCAAAAAGCTCTATGCCACGGAAAATCTTGAGTGTATGCATTAGGATCTAGTAAAGTGCTAATCTAACTTCTTTAGAACAATATTTTGTGAAATGCTAACATACATGCACAATGGTGGTGGACTCTTGGTCGTGTTAACATATTTACAAAGGAGGTGAAGTTCGAGGGGTAGAGAGGGGTTCAGGACTCGGCGCTTTTGAGAAAATGTAATGCATATTTTCCATTGCGTCGGAGAAAAGTTTCGGAAAAGTCGCGCGAGTGTTTTTTTTGCTGAGAAACACTCGTTGGACGCTGGGTCAAACAACATCGGATGCTAAGCCCGCGTCCGACGCGTGCAGTGTAGTGAGGCGCAACTCGACTTGTGTGTCGGAGCGTCTGGTACTCGCGCAGAGCAACTCTGATAGGGTTTCGATGTTGTGTGCGTTGGACGCTGGCGAGCGTCCGATGGTACACCATCGGACGCGTCCGATGTCTGCGCGGAAGGTTTCAAAACCTTACTGAGTAGCGTTCGATGTAAGCAACCGCATCTGGTGCATGGTGTCTATGTGTCCAACGCGGTGTACTTTAAAAGTGTTAAGTTTCTAGTGACCGTTGGCGATTAACGGTCCATGTTCAAAGAGGGACACATGGCACGATCTAACACGCGAGGCAGGTTGTAACACCCGAAAATTTACAACTTTTGAAATAGGTGAAAATGATTTAATTTTATATTTTTATGCTCATGGAATATAGGGAAAATAATATTTTTCATTACATTAAAAATTCATTATAGGAATTTAGTAACATGTTGAGCATTCATGATGGTACCATATGTTTTACTGTATTGTGTGGATTTGAGCAAAGTTTAAAATATGTCAAACTGATTTTAAATGGATTTGAAAAGGCTTTGAAAATGACTTAAATGGCTTTTTGGAAGAAAAAAAAACAGAAGAAAGTTTCTTCTCCCTGTTTTGGCCTGGCAGCCAGCTAAGGCCCATCTCGCCACCATCCCGCTCCCCCTTCCGCCTCGGCCTAGTCGGCCCAGTGCTCTCGCATCGGCCTAACTCACGCGCCTCCCTTTTAGATGCTGATCACTCGGCCCCACCCGTTAGCGTTTCCACCGTCCTTTCCATCGTCTTCCCCGAGCCGTGGCCGAGCAGGACTCCGGAAGGCGGCCACCAAATCCCAATTTCCCTAGGATTACTGCCTCATATGCACGATCGACCCTCTTAAAAGCCTTGTAATCTTCCCTGTGATCTTCTTTCGAATCTAGCTCAACCGAGGAGCCCTATCCGCCCTACCCCGCAATCGTTTGGATCTCGCCGAGCCGCAAGCAACCGCCGCCGCCGTGGTCTTTGCTTTCTACTGCCCTTGAGCCATCTATAACCGCTTGCCGAGCTTCACAAGTTGGTAATGACGTTTCGGATTCCCTTTTATTTTCTTTCTATTGCTTTGGTTGCTCGCTAACTCGGCCATGATGTGCAGAAGCTCGTCTGTCCGCCATCCTGAGTCAAACGACCTCTACAAGCTGTCCCGGTCCTTGATCTCAACTTGGGTGAGTTCACGAAGTCCTCCTCTACCTCTCGGTGTTTTTCTTTCGACCTAGGACGGTTGGAATCGCCAGATCTTTAAACTCCGGCGAGCTTTACCCTCCTCCGGCCATGGCGCCGCCGTCTAGACTTGCCGCCGGCCGGCCGAATCACTCCCAACCTCTCTCAGCCGTCTGATTCTAGATCAACGCCTAGGATTAGAACATACCCCTTCAGGGCAGTTTTCGCTTATCAAACCCGCAGTCCAAAGCACATCCACCGAAATACGTACTCTATTTCTGAAAACATAAATTGCCACATTCCAATACGCTTTCTAGTATTTACATGTTTGCCACTGATTTTATTTTGCTCATAAAATATTCATTTTAACTCCGTTTTGACCCATTCAAATTGCGTTAGATTCGTAATCACGAGATCCACATTTTAGTAAACTTGGTTCAACAGTTTTAAACTTTTAAATTTCATGACCCTATTTAATTAATTACTTTTCTATAGGAAATATTAGAAAAATCATATCTTCTTCGTTTTAGATCTGATTTTTATGACCTTTACGTCTGTATGATCGTAGTGATATGTAGAATCATTTTATGAACTTTTCATACTGTTTCTTTACTGTTGGTGTACTGTTCTAATTATAGCCTTGTTTGCTTCGTGCATGTTTGGCCCCGATTGTTTGTGTGTTGATGATTGATGATCAGGTTTAGATGGTGAGCAATACTTCGGGGATCAAGATCAGTACCTGGATGACCAGTAGGATCAGTAGGATAGCAAGAGCAGTAGAGAAACTTGGATCAATGCAAGTATAGCAATTGGGTTTTTCTTTCTATGACCATGATCTTGTGATATGATTAATGTTTAAGCAACAAACGATAAAAAATGATTTTTTAGCAACTTGAGGATTTGTCTGTAAGCGGTTACCCGGGATTGAAGTGCAACCATGAGGGCTATAATGGCTTTGGCTTTAGTCAAGTATGAGTCACTTTTCTAGCTCGTTAGCAGTTACCCGTGTGGCGCAAATGGGAGATAGCAGACCGTGGATCCCTACGTGGTAGAATCACACGGACTGACTAATGAAACCTAGTGGCCCTAACTTGTTAGACGAACCTTTGAAAGACTTTATAGTGATCCCTGTCAACCTCCCTTGGAAGGGGGTTAAGAGATTAGCTACCTCGGGCGAAAGGGTAAATCATGACTTATGGGTAAAGATGCACGACCTGTGCAGAGTGTTTGTGAAACTGGTATACTAGCCATGCTCATGGTCAAGAGTGGCCTTGGGGTCTTTTACATTAAGGATGATGATTCTTGTTATGTTAACATGTTCTTTACTTATTGTTTTATGCTATACATTATTTATGTCACATTGATCATGAGATTGTGAGATCTATACAATCTAGTTGCTATACTTGTGGAGTTCGACATGGACTCACTCTTGTTATTTCCCCCACACTTCAAGAGAAGTTTAGGCTTGTCATCAACCAGTCAGTTGGATCCTGTAGAGAGAAGTTAATACCCGAAGTTGGAGTACCTTCTATTGTTTGCTGCCTAAGGTTATCTCTGATTTATTATGTACGCTATATAATTTACGCATTGTCTTTTGATATTACCCCTTATTTGTAGCTATATGTGAGATTTGACCTCTAAGACTCACATATGGTGTATATCTGGTTTTGTTCTTATAATTGGGTTTTACAAATTGGTATCAGAGCAATGCTGGCAGTAGGACGTAAGTCTAGTTAAAAATTGGTCGTCTCAAGGTTTTGAAATGGTTATAACACCCTTGCTCTATAAACTTTGGTATTTTCCTCTATACTATATCTCTACCCTTGCTATTCCTCTTTACCTTGTTGCTTATTTTAAAAGTCTTCGTTCTCATCTCCACTCCTTGATTTGGTATGCTTTTAGAATCTTCTCTTACCACCTGCTTGCATAATTAGAAGAGGAGTTTTAGGATCTTTACCCTTACTATGAAGAGAACAATAGTATCGCATGTTGAGTTAATGTTTGAAGTATGAATCTTTAATGCTTAGTTGGTTTATCATTATGCTTATGCTTGATTTGGATCTTTATAATGAGTGCAATGATCTTGTGGGTTTTCTCCATAGTTTCATTTAGTTTATAGGTCTAAGACATAAGGATTAATTAAATAAATAGTTGGGTTTTTGTTTTCTCTTGTCATCTTATCCTGTCTTTCTGGTGTATCCTCTCTTTATCAGTTTATATATCTATTCTGGGATGACAAAAAAATCATGAGAAAATTCCGGGTGAAAGTGGACTTCAATACCTTTCTCTGACCTCAAGAATCACCCATAGCTATTTTGGTATTGGAGTTATGAAAATCACAAGATGGTACTGTTGTGCTGTCAAAAACCTGGACCAGTTTTGGTTGCTTACTGTTTTAGACAAATATAACTATAGAATTTGGAAAAGTGTCCTATAGAACAGTTATAGACAACTTACTAAGCTTTTCAACAGTATAAGCTGGAGCATTATTGGATAAGTAGAACATGAGATATAACATTTACACTTGGATGTTTCTGTTCTGTTTGAAAATTTGGACAGTTTTGGTATTTCCTATTTTCAGACAACTTAACGTCCGAATCTGGGAAAAAGTTGTATACGAAAGTTGTAGAGGATTTCCTAAGCTTTCAAAAAAAGTAAGGATCATCTCCATATGAGTTAAGTAGCTCGAGATATGACTTCTGTAATTTACTGCACCTTTGCTGAGATTTTGTCAGGATGAATATTATGTTTGGTTGTTTTACCTAAGCTTAAATACAGAAACTAAGGAGGTCTTCTACATAAAAGTTGTACGGAATTTCATAAGTTTTCTAACGGTATAAGTTACAACTCTATTGGATTAACAGAACAAGAGTTATAGTTATTTTAATACGCTGGTGTTTTTCATCTTGCAAGGAATTTCAGATTACTTGTACTTGCCTATGCACATGAGTTTCTCCTGGATATTAGAAGATCTTTATGATAGTTACATCACTCAGAAGAGGATGCAAGCTACCCTTTGAAATTTCCTAGTTGACCTTTTCTTAAGGGGGTAGCCTAGTTAAAAGAGTTATAAGGAGAAGTATTGGTTAATGACTGGATCATCTATGAGCACATCAAGTGCTTGGTATGTTTGGTTTTGTTTCAAGATATCATTCCATTTGGAGTGTGCTAATATCAATGGAGGTATATGTCATGGCTGATACTCATGGATTGAGAGTTATGTTTATGAGGATCAGATGACACCAAAGTTTACGAAGTTATATGTGGGATGTGAGAGTGAAGCAACTTAACTGTGATAAAGGTACTAATAATTGGAACTTGATGAAACCAACCTTGGATCATGAGACTCGGTACAACAAATTTAAAAGACTATATGATGTGTAGCGTCTAAAAAGGAATATGAGAGTTAGTCCATAGTGTCCCCTGATCCATCTTATTTTAAGGGGGTAGTACCCTGATATCACATGTTGATGCCTTCTTAATCAATCTTGAAGTGATAATTGTCTCCTGAGATATCTTATGATCGTCTATCCTTGCTCATATTACTAATGAGGGTCACATGATGCCAGGAAGCAAAGTGTCCCATGCATCAGAAGCCCAATATGATGCCTCTCACTAATATGTGGGAAGAGAATAATGATCCTGCCTTTGAAGGATGTTATGAGTATGATGAAGCTAAGTATTATCAAAATAATAATATTGAAGAGCGAGTTGGAAGTGAATCAAATCAGAATCCACAACGACGGAAGCGAAAGAGGAAAAGCCGTAAGAAGCCTGCTCATGGAAGTAAGGTGCAAAGAAACTATGTTAACAGAAGACTGAGCAATTTGGATAGGCATAACATTCAAGGAGCCACCAAAGTGGTGGGAGGCTATATTCAAGTAGACTCAGTGCTAGTTTTTGCTCTGTTTGACCCTAGTGCTTCGCATTCTTTCATTTCCACCAACATGGTAAAGAAGAACGAGAGGGTGAAGTGTCCAACCAGGAAGCCTTTGTTAGTTCAAACCCAGTGGGAGAAATACAGGCAGATCAGATTTTCTCAAATATCAGTCTTGTCATAAACAAGGAAAACTTCACTGTAAACCTCGTTGTTTTAGAGTCACTCGATATCCCTGTGGTTCTTGGCAATGGATGGTTGTGCGCACACAAAGGAGTGATCTATGGTACCCAGTGGAGAAAAGAATTGAATATCACGGTGGTCCACTCTTACCTGAGGAGGCAAATCCATGCTAAGTTATCATGTCTTTGAGTTGTAAGTCAAAAAGTTAGAATTTAAGATGGACTTTGGTTAATTATGGATAATATTCGCTCAATGGAAGTTTTGTTCACAAGTCATGACTGTGAGACATAAGTGTTTACTTTTGGTATGAAAGTTGTAAAGTTGAAACAGTTATCAAGATCTTTTTCCGGTTCTCTCATAGGATCCGTGCCTCTATCGAATCTCGAGGACGAGATTCATTTTAAGGGGTAGAATTGTAACACCTGAAAATTTACAACTTTTGAAATAGGTGAAAAATGATTTTATTTTGTATTTTTGTGCTCATGGAATATAGGGAAAATAATATTTTTCATTAAATTAAAAATTCATTATAGGAATTTAGTAACATGTTGAGCATTCATGATGGTTCATATGTTTTACAGTACTATGTGGATTTGAGCAAAGTTCAAAATATGTCAAACTGATTTTAAATGGATTTGAAAAGGCTTTGAAAATAACTTGAAATGGTTTTTTGGAAAGAAAAAAAAGAAAATAGAAGAAAGTTTCTTCTCCCTGTTTTGGCCTGGCAGCCAGCTAAGGCCCATCTCGGCACCATCCCGCTCCCCTTCCGCCTCGGCCTAGTCGGCCCAACTCGCGTGCTTCCCTCTTCCTTTCCCCTTTCACTCACTGATTACTCGGCCCCACCCGTCAGCGTTTCCACCGTCGTTTCCATCGTCTTCCCTAAGCCGTGGCCGAGGAGGACTTCGGAAGGCGGCCTCCAAATCCAGATTTCCCCAGGATTACTGCCTCATGTGCACGATTGACCCCCTTAAAAGCCTTGTAATCTTCCCTGTGATCTTTAGAATCTAGCTCAACTAAGGAGCCCTATCCACCTTGCCCCGCCATCATTTAGATCTCGCCGAGTCGCAAGCAACCGCCATCGCCGTGGTCTTTGCTTTCTACTACCCTTGAACCATCTACAACCGCTTACCGAGCTTCACAAGTTGGTAATGACGCTTTAGAACCCCTTTTATTCTCTTTCTATTGCTTTGGTTGCTCGCTAACTTGGCCATGGTGTGCAGAAGCTCGCCCGTTTGCCATCCTAAGTCGAACGGCCTCTACAAGCCGTCCCTGTCCTTGATTTTGACTTGGGTGAGTTCACGAAGTCCTCCTCTACCTCTCGGTGTTTTTCTTTCGACCTAGGATGGTTGGAATCGCTAGATCTTTGAACTCTGGTGAGCTTTACCCTCCTCCGACCATGGCGCCGCCGTCTGGACTTGCCGCCGGCCGGCCGAATCACTCCCAACCTCTCTGAGCCATCCGATTCTAGATCAACGCCTAGGATTAGAACATACAAACAGCAAAGAAACTTGGATCAAGGCAAGTATAGCAATTGGGTTTTTCTTTCTATGACCATGATCTAGTGACTTGATTAATGTTTAAGCAACAAACGATAAAAATGACTTTTTAGCAACTTGAGGATTTGTCTCTAAGTGGTTACCTGGGATTGAAGTGCAACCATGAGGGCTATAATGGCTCTGGCTTTAGTCAAGTATGAGTCACTTTTCTAGCTCATTAGCAGTTACCCGTGTGGCGCAAATGGGGGATAGCAGAATCACACGGACCGACTAATGAAACCTAGCGACCCTAACTTGTTAGATGAACCTTTGAAAGACTTCATAGTGATCCCTGCCAACCTCTCTTGGAAGGGGGTTAAGAGATTAGCTACCTTGGGTGAAAGGATAAATCATGACTCATGGGTAAAGATGCACGACCTCTGTAGAGTGTTTGTGAAACTAGCATACTAGCCGTGCTCACGGTCAAGAGCGGCCTTGAGGACTTTTACATTAAGGATGATGATTCTTGTTATGTTAACATGTTCATTATTTATTGTTTTATGCTATACATTATTTATGTCACATTGATCATAAGATTGTGGGATCTATGCAATCTAGTTGCTATACTTGTGGAGTTCGATATGGACTCACTCTTGCTATTCCCCCCACACTTCAAGAGAAGTTTAGGCTTGTGATGAACCAGTTAGTTGGATCCTGTAGAGAGAAGTTAATACCCAAAGTTGGAGTACCTTCCATTGTTTGCTGCCTAAGGTTATCTCTGAATTATTATGTACGTTATATAATTTATACATTGTCTTTTGATATTACCCCTTATTTGTAGCTATATGTGAGATTTGACCTCTAAGACTCACATATGGTGTATATCTAGTTTTGTCCTTAAAATCATGTATTACACAGGCGAGCGTCGGACACTCTACCACGTCCGATAGGGTGGTGTCAGAGCGTGTGATGCCCTGCAGTTGCCCCTAATGACTAGTTGTTGGGGTGGCCTCCTTAAATAGAAGGTGGTCGGCTTTGGGGGCTTCTGGCTTGCACATCTAAATACTTGAGGCATACTTTGAGCTAGAGAACTACCCTTTCACTCATCTCCTTGCTTGATTGCTAATCTTATTGAGATTGAGTGAGATTCAAGTGTATTGCTTTGAGAGTTGCATCTAGTGGCACTTGATCTTTGAGTTTGCTGTGGATTTCTTGTTACTCTTGGATGTTTCTTGACATCCTAGATGGCTTGGAGCAGCGAAAGTGTTGAGATCATGATTGGAGATTATTTGAGCCTCACCAAGTGATTTGTGTGGGGTTCTTGAGCCTTCCCCGTAGGAGATTGCAATTGGCTACTCTAGTGGGTTGATCGTGGCTTGGTGGATCTCTATCTTGTGAGCGGATGTGTGGCACCCATTGTTGGCAAATCTTAGTGCACACCGGCTAGAGTAAGATGTGACAAGTATCTAGAAATGGTGGCGCCTAACCAGCACTGCTTAAATGCAAGCCTGAGCTGTTACTAGGATAGGTTGTCAGGCTACCCTGAGCAACGGCTCTAGAAATGCTAAGCAACGCTAAGCTCTAGCGATAACGCAAGATGTACTAGGGGTAACTCTGCAAGCGCACAGATACCGATGTAGCACTTCGACCGTGGTGAGTATCCGCGGTGCCGTGATTTATAGTTCATCCAAGGGAAAGCGTGCTAGAGGAGATAGCAAGGAAGAGAAATCCTATCCCAGCTAGGATCAACTAAGGTAGTGAGCTAACGAAGACGTAGAGGAAGGTTGATGTGGTTCTGGATAACTCTAAGATAACTAGTGTAGTGTAGCTAGGTGGGAGGACAACGAGTGAGAAAAGACTCCTATGACTCTAACTTTACTCCTGTGAACAAATCTAATCTAGTAGCGAACACACACTAACGTCGCTAAACTTAACTGCTTGTTTGTTGGAAGTCAACTGCAGTAGGAGGACAAAACTCCTATCCAAGTGGACCCGTTTCTTATGGGTGCCTACAAACTGTACCCGACATGAATAGAACCTACTAGGAAGCAGAGGCCTATCACGCTTCGCCGCCGCCCGCTATCACGTTTGATATGGTGGTATTCAAGGGCAGGCTTTAGTCTAAGCACCACGCTTATGCTAACTCCTACTACTTAGACTAAGTATACGACCTAGTCCAAGCACCATGTTACCGGTAGAGAAAATAACCCAAGCACTTAAGACTAACTTAGCTAGTATATAACTACTATAAGACAGACTAGGACACTACAATAGAATATTGCACTAAGTAAATACTGAAAGTAAATACTGAGAAAATTAAAGGAAAAGTAAATATAGTAAATACTCAAAGTCTTACAAGAGAAAAGGTAAAGAGGAATACCAGACTCTCCAGAAGATGACTCCGGAGACTCCGAGCTTCGCTCGACTCAACTCTAACTCCCACACTAGACTAACACTAACACTTACAACTGCAAAGCTAGAGCTAAATTGGAACACACCTTCTCTAGAGAGGGTGGATGCAGCCTCTATTTGTAGGGGGAGTAGAGGGGGTGCCACGTCAGCGATCCGTGTGCTTCCCGCTTTTCCACCCTTGGATAAACCGTCATTGGAACCGCCTTAGATGGACGTCCAAGATCATCTGCACGTGTTGCCAAAGTCAGTGGAGTGTAACCGACCTTAGGTGGGCCCACATCATAGGTTGGTCGACCTGATATTTTGAGAGGTGGGGCCACCCTGAGCCTTCTAGAAGGTCCTCGAGGTTGGTGGAGTGGAGCTGGCAGGTGGGACCCACCAAAGGCCGGTCGGCCGACCAAGATTTGGTGAGGTGGGCCCACCAGCCTTGCTCCATTGTTGTCCCCATGTGTCATGGAGTGTGTCTTGTGTTCTTCTTCAGTCTGGTTCTTCTGGTGGGTCCATGGATCCTTGTACCTCCACCTTTCACCCTTGAACAGAAACACAAGTGTGATCTGAGGGTCGAGATGGACTTGAATGTGTTGCCTTAGGATCCTGGAATTGAGCCAGCACCTGGACCACCCCAAGTGTAGGTCGGCCGACCAGGACTTGGTGGGTCCAAGAGCTCATTTTCCCCCAAATGTAAGTGTATCTGCATCCAAATACTTAGAGCACAAGTGGAATCTCTTAGTGATAAAAGATGCCTATGCTATGCCATTCTTCCACTATTTCCGGCCTGTTGACGGTGTTTTCATGTGTGGATTTTATAGCTTATCCACCGTCAACACGGGACAAGTCAAGTAATATGGTGGCTTTGACTTGTTGTATGGGAGCAATGGATGGGATAGCGGTGGAAACAAAGAACAACAATGGTGCAATTGAACTATGATGACAAACACCATTGAAACCAGCAACTAGACTCAACCACGGACACAAACTCAACAAAGCAAATCTGAAAATAAAATTGCAAGGCACAACGGGTACTAGGCACCGGAAATTGAAATATTTTTGGGCTTTTTGTGGACTCTAGGTAATGAACAAATATGAATCTAAGGCAAACAATATTATACCTCATGGTAAACCTAAAATATCTTATACCAATTGATGAGGTACAAGCTCGATCTTCCAAGAGGTAACAGGAAAGTTCCATAGGTGGAGATCTCAACGTTGGCGATCTAGCTTCAAATCAGACACGATTTGAACCCTACAACTGTTACACCACTGCTCTGTTGGTTATCAACCAAGCATAACATGATTGACCTCACCAAGAAGGCTTTTTCTGCAAGCAAATCGAAGAACACAAGCAAGAAGGTATAAACACGCAATCTGAAATTGCAAATATGAATGACGCGAATATCAAAAGAGAGTTCATGAACTTGGTTCTAAAGGACTAACCGACATAGGGGAGGAGATCAAGAACGGGGGCCTTGGATCACTATAAAAAGATTTGTCACAACAGTTACAATGAACGATTCAGTTTCTCAATGGAAAACTAAACTCTAAACAAAAATTCTAAACAGTGATGGTTGTGTGGAATATAAAAGAGAGGCGTCCTAGGGTTGAAGGGCTACTATGGAAGACGCCCACAACATGGGCTTAAGGCCCGAATCGATACATGGCCAAGTTGGCCCAAAATAGGTGACACAGCACCTTGTCGTAGTCAAATAGATTAATCCACAGGAGATCTGGAACTGGGACTATATCCAAAATGACGCCGTCGTCGTCCCCTTTCCAACATGTCCAAGATCACCCCGTTTTGATGTCGTATGAAGAAGTTATGATCGAAACATTGACGACGTGTCTGTTGAATCCGAGAGTGATGTGGTAGCTGAGTTGGAGATGAGTTGCAACTTAGGAAAGACGACGGTGTAGACATGTCCAGCGTGGCGATGTCCTCATCAGGTGGGCCTAGTTCCAATCTTCTAGAAGCTTGCTGACGTCAGTGAGGTGAAGTGTCAGGTGACCGCCCACCATGAGAGGGTCGCCTGACCCCCCTATGACAGGGTTAGCACACCTTGCTTCATCTAGTGTCCCCACATGTCATGGTGTAGGTCTCTCATATTGGTTGCTTCGGTTCCTTTATGTGGATCCATAAAAAACACCGGTTCTAGTGCCTGTAGACAAATAGTAACATGTACATGTGGAACCAAGTCAATCGTGCCTATGTTACTACTTATTTGGTTGTTTTCTCCCCGAAATAAGTCTTTAGTTGACGGATTATGATAGTGGAAAATGGTGTATAATTACCGTCAACAGCCGCCATCGCCGAAGATGCTCAGAGGGAAACCCTAACCCTAGGTGACAGTGGCGCCATCGCCGAGACACAAACACACGAAGATCTAGACCTACAGCTATACACAGACCATCCGCCAAGGAGTCAAGCACCTCTCTCTTCTCCAGCGACCAGAGGGCCACCGGAGGAGACGGGGCCGACGTATTGACAGAGGAAGGAGGATTCGCCCGAGGCTACTATAGCGTGGGGAAAGAGTGGACATAGTGTGTTGGTACGACGATGGCGCTGTAAACGGGGAATTACCACACGATCGATAGCAAATGTCTTTTTGGATGTGAGCCACCCAAATCCATCCTCCTACTATCCTACATGGTGCCCCTTCAATTTGTTGGTGAGCCTGGCCCTAGCGGCCACCACCATCCTTCCCTTCTTGTCCTCTCCTTTGTCCTTCAGTTTGATTTTCTAGCCCACATATATGATTAGGTAGTAGTAAATCTAAGATTTTATCTAAGGAGGAGTAACCCAATTTGAAGGGATGAATTATTGTGGAATTAATATGGTGGATAACATGCTTAAACGATTTGGGATTTATTTAGAAAAGGCATTTGGGGATATTGCATTAATGGCAATTAGAAAATTCTTGAAGAAATTTCGTGTAATTTTGAATGTTGCGTATTTTATACATTTGAAGTATATGGTCCATTATGTATCAGTACTTGGATCAAATTTTAGGCTAAAGAATAAAGAAGCTAGATAATAAAATAGTTTTATAAACTATGATATGTGCAAATCAGGGGGAGAATATCCTTGATTTTGTAGAATGTTGAATATTCTTAAGTGCACTTTCTGAATTCTAGCTCACTGCATATAATGTATAATAACTCCCATATCTAAATATGTGCGTGAATATTTCACATAAAATTTTATCATATCATATATGAATGGGCATCCACTTGTAGTTGGAGATACATTAATTTGAATTATTTTAAGCCCATCATAGGGGATTTCTTTTGAAGTATGCTATTAAAGATATGATATTGGCATTAGGGGGAGAGAAATCCTATGTTGAATGCAATATATTATTTTCATAGAAGGAAAATGATCTTAAGAGAAAATATTCTTTGAAGCTTGAAGCAAGAATATTATCACACACTAAATCAAATAATAGTTTGACTAATGCTCTTGTGAAGCATGAAGCAGAGCATATGCCAGATATTTTTTAAAATGAGAGGAGTAATTTGAAGTTATAAACAAAAAGTTATGTTTACTAGTAGTAAACTAAATATGTATACTATAAAGCTAAAATCTACGGGAACGCCTGTGGATTCTAGTTTAGTGTATACTTGTCAAATGAAATAAAAATAAACTCATCCATACTTATGAAGAGAACACCTCATGAAGAAGGTTAGGCACCTCATGAAGA
>Ga0182004_10001216_pt1 | contig 18401 bp, 12 predicted proteins | sample Sormic07211540_1_FD_120479 | JGI IMG/M metagenome (GOLD analysis project Ga0182004, IMG submission 120479) | Endophyte microbial communities from Sorghum bicolor roots, Mead, Nebraska, USA - 072115-40_1 MetaG | ecosystem: Host-associated > Plants > Roots > Unclassified | place: USA: Nebraska...
GAAACAATATGCGAGAATTGTATGGCAATACTGAAGGCAAGTTGCTTGCTCAATATGCCCTGTTACCTATTTGTTTTACCATATTTGGATTGGTTGTCTGACTGAGCAACAAATTTGCAGCTGTTGAGTGAAGAAATTTTTGATTTCTCAAGAGGGGAAATGACCCAACAAAAGATCAAAGAGCTAAAGACTTCACTAAATAGGTATATATTTGCATCTTTTTTTGCTAGCTTTCATTCTCTAGTCGATGGGTTGCTCATCTGTTTAATGCATTGCATATTGTTTTGGTGGCATATTTCATCTTGCCTATATGGATGTGACTTGAACTTTATCTCCGAGTCTTAAAACAATGCTTTATATATAAAAACATTTATTTATCTTAGTACTGATATACTGTTGTATGCTTTTGAACAGTGAATTTCGTCTTATTCATGAGCTCTGCTTATATGTCCTGTCTGTGTCACAAAGACCTGAACTTGTTCGTGCTACATTGGCCACACTTCATGCTTTTCTGTCATGGATCCCCATCAGTTTCATATTTGAATCACCTCTGGTGTGTATTCCTCTTATGTATAACTTGAATGCTCTAATGAACAATTGCATCTGCTCCAACTAAAACCTTTTTATTTGACCTTTTAGCTGGAGACACTTTTGAAGTTTTTCCCTGTTGCTGCTTACCGGAATCTTACACTTCAATGCCTAACAGAGGTAAAAAAATGCCAATTATTGTCAGTTCTAATGCGTCATTCGGTTATTCCAGTATAGTAACACACTTTATTTGATTTTGATAATTATGGAGATTATCTGAGGATTGAATCAGGACTCGCAAGGTGGATGTCTGTACTGATGTTTTAAGCCATTGCAGGTTGCTGCTCTTCATTTTGGTGATTTCTATGACATGCAATATGTCAAGATGTATGAAGTCTTTATGTTGCAGCTCCAGGTATATTTCATAGTGTCAAGAACTGATTCACTTTCCTCTAGCTTGCTTGGTGGCCTCTTTTTTACTCTTTGTTTTCCTTGATGTGCAGGCTATTCTTCCTTGTGGAACAATTTCAGATGGCTATGCCAATGGTTCTAATGAAGAACAGGTATACTCTTACCTTTTCCCCTTGATTCTATATTTTCTGGAATTTGCAGATTTTCAAAATCTCCTATATGAAGTTTCAGATTTGATAAGCTTGCATTCAGTTTTGAGTAATCAAATTCAAAATGGAATTTCACGTTGTTTCTTATGTTTAATTTGAATTTAGAGAATCATATTGTTATTCAACCTACAACATGTGTATTTTAAGCGACGTTGAGTTTAGAATTAATTTTTTTGTGGATACTAGCAAAACTGCCTGCAATGGCACTACAAATTAAAGTACATTCATATATATAGTTAACCTTGGTACCATGATTCTTTTAAAGAAGATTAGGATGATTTGAAATGCACTTATGTTCAGGGTCAGGGTGGGTCGATAACGCAAAATGTAAGGTGATGATGGCAAGCGCATTAATACACCATCATCACCAACGCCATTGTTTTTAGTAATAGAGACAGAGATTTCAATGTTGGACTTAAAAAATATGAATATGAATTTAATAATTTTTGTAGAATTGAAATTTGATAGTGAAGCCATTTCATTTTATTAATCAGATTACCAACTTTTCTGGTATAGCTGTCTAGTAACAAGATGTCAAGATCACAACCATAGATTTAGTTGTGATGTTCTAATGGGACTATTTGCCAACAGTGCTAAGCTAACGACGATTTCGATAAGCCTTAAAAGATTATTACAGTCCAATCCTGCATAATGAGCATGCTGCTCCCATATCATGCACTAAGACATACTTGTTTCTCTGAGCAGGCATTTATCCAAAATCTTGCACTTCTTTTGACATCCTTCTTTAAGGTAATGATCACTGCATTCTGAATCAAGCAAAGCTGTCCAGTAGGATACTTTTATTGTTATAAAATTTATGGGCTGCCGGACCCAACATATATGCAGTTGATGTTATGCTTTTTACGAGTAAAAGTTGGGTTAATATTGACTTGTAGAATGTAGGCTAGTTTCAGGTCTAATTTCGGACCAAGAAAATAAAATTGCTATTTATTACTGTGTTACACACCATATCAGTCTCAAATGATATTTACTCTAATTTTAATGTGATAAATGTAGAACCACATGCGCATACTGGAAAAGACTCCTGAAAATAGAGCTGCATTGCTTTTGGGCCTTGACTACCTCCTTGAAATTTCATTTGTCGATGACACAGAGATGTTTAAGGTATGAAGCTAGGCTGAATTCTGGAACACATAGAGTATTGTGTAAGGTCATCTTATGTTGTTGGTTGTTTGATCAACAGGTCTGCTTGGATTACTGGAATCTGTTTGTTTTAGAATTATTTGAAACATACAACCAAGTGGAGCGATTGATGGAACTTCAGGTTCTTCTAATTTTAATTAAATACTGCTTATATTATCTATGTTAGCAATGCCTATTTTTTCTTCTTGCTTTGGGATGTGTGTAGATCTTGATAGTATGATTTAGTCATTTTTTTTCATTTCAGCAGCAGTTAGTGAGAGATGCCAGAACCAAAATTTCAAATTTTCCATGCTATTATTGTATTCTGTTTCTGGCTTTCACTTGCTTTGGTTGTAGTTGTTATGCCAGATTTTAATGTTTTTGCCATTTATAAAGGACATGTTACACTAACATGGCAGTGCTATGCTAATGTACATTTAGTTTGGGGCCATCTTTGACATCATGACATGTATGCGATTACTAATGCGACATCTTTCCCATATGTTGGAGTATGTGTGTATTAGGCCCATGAGGCCCTGTGTATTAGGCCCATGGGGCTCATGTATGACTGCTATACAACCACCCTTCTAGGGTTGGGGCACGGTGTAGCAGTACCTGCAAAGGTGGCTCGACCACCGGGTCAGTGGGAAACACAGAGGATAGGTCAAGCTCCGGGGTGGAAGCGGAAGTGTCGGTGGTGGAAAAGGGAAAGACAGACTCATCGAACACCACATGGCGAGAGATGAGAACCCGACGAGAGGTAAGGTCGTAGCATCGGTACCCCTTGTGATCCGGGGAGTACCCGAGGAAGACATAGAGAGTCAACGGGGAGCCAGCTTAAGGGGAGCGGTGGCGGTGGTGTTCGGGTAACACGCACACCCGAAGACTCGAAGGTGGTCGTAGCGAGGAGGGGTACCGAAGAGAGCGTGGTGTGGCGTGGGAGCTGGGCAGGCAGCGGAAGGAAGGCGGTTACCGGCACAGTGCTCTCGCTGGCTCTCACTCGCGGGTGGCCCATGCATTAGTTGGACGTCAAGAATGCCTTCCTGCATGGCGTTCTCATTGAGACAGTCTACTGCAGCCAGCCGGCGGGGTTTGTTGACTCTTCTCGTCCCGACATGGTGTGTCGGCTCAACAAGTCTCTCTACGGCCTCAAGCAGGCCCCCCGGGCGTGGAACCATCGGTTTGCTGCCTTCCTAGTGACTCTGGGGTTTGTGGAGGCCAAGTTAGATACCTCTCTGTTCATCTATCATCGCGCTGAGACTGCGTACTTGCTGCTTTATGTTGATGACATTGTCCTCACAGCCTCCAGTGAGTCCCTCCTTCGCCGGATCATCGCCTCTCTTCAACAGGAGTTTGCTATGAAGGATCTGGGTGCACTCCATCACTTCCTCGGGGTCACTGTTGAGCCTCATCCTGCCGGGTTACTCCTTCACCAGCGGCAGTACACTCTTGATATCCCGGAGAGAGCTGGGATGACCGACTGCAAGCACTGCTCCACTTCGGTTGACACACAGGGCAAGCTGCTAGAGGCCGGGGGCACCCCAGTGACAGATCCCACTGTATATCGCAGTCTTGCCGGTGCACTTCAGTACCTCACCTTCACCCGGTCGGACATCACCTATGCAATTCAGCAGATATGTCTACATATGCATGATCCCCGAGAGCCACACCTCACTGCTCTCAAGCGGATCCTTCGCTACCTCCGCGGCACCGTCGACTTCGGCCTCCTTCACCGGCGGTCGTCCTCCACTGAGCTCGTCGTCTACACGGATGCCGACTGGGCTGGGTGTCCTGACACTCGCCGCTCCACCTCTGGCTACGCCGTCTTTCTGGGCGGCAACCTGGTGTCCTGGTCGTCCAAGCGCCAGCCGGTCGTCTCCCGCTCCAGTGCCGAGGCGGAGTACCGCGCTGTTGCTAACTGCGTGGCTGAGGCTTCCTGGCTCCGGCAGCTCCTTGCCGAGCTCCATAGCCCTCTATTCGGGTCCTCCACGTCCTGACCACCTCCCAGTTCGCCGATATCTTCACCAAGGGCCTCCCGTCATCGACCTTCACCGAGTTTTGCTCTAGCCTCAACATTAGTTGCGTCTGTGTGTGGGGGGGGGAGGCTCGTGTGTGTGCTTCTTTTTGTGTCCAGTTTGTAACTCCGCTGCGCCGGTAGTTCAGACTGCGGGGGAATGTTGGAGTATGTGTGTATTAGGCCCATGAGGCCCTGTGTATTAGGCCCATGAGGCCCATGTATGACTGCTATACAGCCACCCTTCTAGGGTTGGCCCAATAATCAATTCAGTCAGTTCAATACCATATAAAACATCCTTTTCATTAGACTATAAGTTTCAGCTTACCGAATAGAAACAATTTATGTACAGAACTGGAAGATAAATAACTTGTCTGTCATTTGTCACATGAAATGTATCTAGAACTCAATTTGCTCGGTAAAAATAAGGGTGACATGAAAGATTAAATAAAGCACACCTGGTTTCATTCATTGTGGAGTGGCTACTCCCAAGCAAGTAGTTATACAGAGAAACAATGAAGCACAGCCTCCGTCTCAAACTGCAAGTCATTTTAGTTTTGTCCTAAGTTAATCTTGTCTAACTTTGACAAAGTTTATAGAAAAGTATTTTAGCATCTACAATATCAAATGTTGTAGATATTTGTGCATTTTTCTATAAACTTGGTCAAAGTTGAGAAGTTCAACTTAGTACAAAGCTAAAACGACTTAAAATTTTGGAACATGGGCAGTAACTTTTAATGTAAGGTGGTATATTATTGGAGGTGTATATGGTGTTGTAAAGGTTATTACCCCTTTCGTTCTTCTAATATAATGACACAGATCTCCTGTGTGTTTGAGAAAAAAAGAAAAAAATGTGGTATATTATTGTCTCTTCAGAGCCACTTACACACATGCCTAACTAGTGTTAAAATTGTTTAATGTGATGGTGCAACTTGAGATGTTAATACTGCAAAGGTTCAGAAACATTTGGTTGCAATCTGAAGTAAACTGAACTTTCTCAGGGCTGATCTTTTGTAAATGATATGTTTTTATTTTTCTTTTAAACAGTTGTTTTGATGACCTCTTGCATTACTCTTCATTCTTGTTAAAAATTCTGTATACTTCATTCCTAATCATTTTTACCACATGCACAAACTTCAGACTCAGCGGATTCCTGGAACTGATGATGGTACGCTCATAGCTGTTCAACAGAGGAGGCAACTTTATGCAAGATCACTTTCGAAGTTAAGAACGTTAATGATCTGTCGGATGGCAAAGCCAGAGGAGGTTTTGATTGTTGAAGATGAGAATGGGAATATTGTACGAGAAACATTGAAAGATAATGATGTCCTTGTTCAGTACAAGGTTAGTAAAAGGATTAGCTGGCAATTCGTGCAGGATATCATAGGCATCTTTCATTAACTTTCTATTGTTATTGTTTGCTGTTCTATTCTAGATCATGAGGGAAACACTAATATACTTGTCACATCTTGATCACGAAGATACAGAACAGCAGGTATATCTTACTGTGTTACTGTGAATTTTTCTAACATTTGGGTCCATGATTTCTAAATCAACTTTGTCAGGATGGTTATTAACTTGGCTAGTTATGCTATTTCTGTTTGACATATGAGTCAGCACATGTTCATAGGATTTTTTTTTCGGGGAGTTACATAGGAATCTAAAATCAAGTCCAATTTTGTTTTCTCTCTTGGTCATTTATGATTGAAACAACATATCCTGTGCCCAGTACAGACACTACCACCTTCAACTTTCCTGTGTTCTCACCTGGATCTGGAGCCTATCCTTGTGTGTTTTTTTGATATAATATTCTGGTGTTTTTCATCCTGCTTTCCAAGTGGAACTTTGGAAATAGAAAAAGGCTTAGCATTATGCTTCTAGAGTTGTTGGTTACTATTTGGTGACGTGGAAGCCCTATTTTATCTTCCTAAGAGTATTATAATAAAATTATGGTAGCTTCTGAGATATGTCACTTTCTGTGTATAGCTGGCACAAGATTATCTTCTTCGTTTGTGTAACTTTCAATGAAGCATCTTCAAATTTTCAGATGTTGAGGAAATTAAGCAAGCAATTAAATGGTGAAGACTGGAGCTGGAATAACTTAAATACTCTATGCTGGGCAATTGGATCCATTTCTGGTTCTATGGTGGAGGAACAGGTTCATTGACTTAATTATTATTTGTAGACATGTATTAATATTTGTCAATGAAACAAAGATCCTCATCTGTTCGTTTGTTCCATTGTTTTAGTTTCCTCTTATTGGCTGATATGCTCCAGTACAGTAACAACCCCAAACTTAAATGGTAAAATATCCCCAACCCAATGAGTATAATCCCTTTTCTGACAGTTGAGAAACACTAAAGTTTGGTGGCAATTGCACTCTGGACAATCCATGCATAATGCACCTTGTTTATAACTTTTTGGATCTGTCATTTTTCTCTTTTGTATATTGCTCTGTTATTCGTAGAGCAATGTAGTGCTTGAAAGGAAAACAATCCTGAACAGTTCTCTGAGGAACTCATACACAAGAACACACACATGCACAGTAGGTTTAGTGGCTGGAAATTGACCTAGCTTCTTTTCTGATTTCTGGATCACATATACAGCCGTGTGCTACTTCTAAGGCTGAGAAAAATCTTCTAGTCAAAGCAGCCATTACTACCATAATCAGCCTATTATTTTCTTGAACTACTAGCTAAAATCATGCTAGCACTAATGACTCTGAATCTAGACTCTAGGCTGAACCTGGACACAAATGCACACAAGTTTTGTTGCTGACAGAGTTTCATCTGTTCAAAACCTTTATGTCCCTATTAAATCTGCTGCAGGAAAACAGGTTTTTAGTTTTGGTTATTCGTGATTTGTTGAATCTTTGTGAGATTATGAAAGGGAAAGATAACAAAGCTGTAATAGCAAGTAATATTATGTAAGTATTGCTTCCATTTTGTATTATCATACTTTTATTTATTATGATAAGATTTAGAATGATCAGTATGCTGCTATTCTTTTTCCCATAATTAGGTATGTTGTGGGGCAATACCCAAGGTTTCTAAGGGCGCACTGGAAGTTTTTAAAAACAGTGGTCAACAAATTATTTGAGTTCATGCACGAGACGCATCCTGGAGTTCAGGTTACATATTTCTGTTTCTTTATTTGTTGAAGAAAAATGCATTTAGTTGCTGTTCAATTGGTTCTGCAGCTTTTAATTTGAAAATTATAGTCCTGATTACTTACCCATATTTAGCTAGTAAGTCAGCTAGTCTTTTATCATATTCTGCTGTATATCTGGCAGCAAGGTTTTTCTTAATTTGTCTTATTGTTACATATATCTGGCACTGTTGTATATCCTTAAACTTTTTGCCCTGTGAAGAACACACTCAAAGTAATATAGAACCTAATCCATGTTTTGTTTGTAGGATATGGCATGTGACACATTCCTGAAAATTGTTCAGAAGTGCAAGCGCAAGTTTGTGACACTCCAGGTTAGTTTGGTATTGTTAAATAATGTGTATTGTGCAGATTACAGTAGAATGTGTCTAGGAATCTAGCTTTGAATTGCTCTCTTAAAATCTTGCTTAGCTGAGCTGAAGCTTCATGAGCTTCAGTGTTCAAAAATGAATACATATTTTCGGGTGTTGTGACTTGGGATCGTTCAATTAAAGGGTAATTCTAAAGGCATCTCTATCATGTGTTGTGACTAAACTCAATGTATATTTTAGGGTGTCCCAACGCTACAAATTAGAATAATGTGTGATCTAAAGTCCAAGGAACCATTGATTATTGAATAGGTAAATTTGTTAGTTTATGACTGAACATTATGGACTTGTGACCATTCGTGAAAGGGATAGTTCTTTTGATGTAGTTAGGTAAACAATATTATCCTGCTTTTATGATGTGCCTCTGACCACTGTCAGTGTCATGAATTCCTTCCAAGTTAATCTCAGCATTAGGTAGGATTAGGGACCAATTCTTGAAGTAATAACTTCAGGAGCACACACTACAGATGTGCCCCCCCCCCTTCCCCCCCCTCGAAGCATAAGTGCCTGCACAACAGTATGTATGCTGGTTACCTGGGTGTGCTTTCAACAGCCTGTGCAAGTACTGTTGTTAGCAACTGTTGCCTATATGTCCCTTGTAGGTGCCTATTTGATCTTTCAATGGAGGCATCTTCCTTGCTTGCAAGTTGTGATACATTCTTTAGTAGGCCCAAATGAAGTGAAGACTGAAGAGTGGTGATATGTTTTTCTGATTAGTTTTTCCCATCCTTTGGTTAAAGATCGCTCTAGGGTTTGAGTTTAATACGACAGATGATATGATTCTCCCCATTAATGAGTTATGACCATTGAACATTTATCTTGGAACACATGGGCATGTGCTGATGTGTATCTCTCGGTGATGTGTGGCTGTTACCATTTATTCAACATTTGTTCATGGTTGTACAGGTCGGTGAGAATGAACCATTTGTTTCTGTGCTGCTGTCCAACCTTCCTACCACAATAGCAGATCTTGAGCCTCATCAGATCCATACATTCTATGAATCGGTATGCTGTTGAAATTAACTGTTTGTCAGTCTGTCAATGAAGGGTATATCTTATGTTTTCATTATCTTTATTCAGGTTGGTCAGATGATTCAAGCCGAATCTGACAATACTAAGAGGGAGGAGTATCTCAAGAGATTGATGAGCCTACCTAATCAGGTTCTACATACACTCAGATTTTGTCATCCAATTTTTCTATGACTTTCACCTAGTATTCTAGTTGTAAATTTATTGTACCCTAATGTTGCAGAAATGGGTTGAAATAATTGGGGAGGCTGGCCGAAGCACTGATATTTTGAAAAACCAAGATGTCATAAGATCTGTTCTGAACATCTTACAGGTAATAAATTAAGTTTTGAAGTGGCCAAGGGGAGGCTATATTTGTTCTCATGCTTCTATGATTCTATTGCTTATCTACTTTTGTGAAAGGCAACTGCCTAGTTGGTGGCATCATGTTGCTTGCTTAGTGGATGGTGCCTGATACTGTGACATTTTCCTCATTAGATTTGATGTCCAAATGTTGGATTTATTTTTCTTTGTTAGAAGCATACTCTAATGCCATATTGGACTCACCTTAGACACATTCTTCCTTTTCTTTTAGATAATTGTACTAACCACTTTATTAGAAGCACACCCTAGTATACCATTTTAAATTGCCCAGGCAACTTTCTGTTTAGTTCCACTTCTTTTCTCCAATTTTATTTCTTTTTCTGGTTCTTATCAGATATAGTTTTTGGTGCTTGCAGACGAACACAGGTGTTGCATGCTCACTTGGACCTTATTTTTTCCCACAAATTTCAGTAATCTTCCTGGACATGTTGACAGTGTATAGGTATTTTCACTTGCAGTTTACCAAAGTTCTTTTTATTCTTTTATTTTATTTTTCTTAAATTCAAGTTGCTCCACACATGCTTGTAGTCCATTCAGTTAGTCCCCAATTTGGTTTCTCTGATGCTGCAGATTTGCTGACAGTATTGCTTCTTCATATTATTGCATCACTCATTTGATAAAAGTTTTGTACTTTTGTGTGTATCATCTGCGAATGTACTACAGAGTCAAGGTTTCAGCAGCTAATATACTTCCTTGCCTATTACATATCAGAATGTACAGTGAACTGGTGTCAAACACTATTTCTGAAGGAGGGCCTTTTGCTTCAAAGACATCATTTGTAAAACTTCTGAGGTATGAATAATTATTCTCTGCAGATCTTAATACTGTGTATTTTGTTAAGTGGTTTGTAATAAACAGATCAGTAAAGAGGGAGACATTAAAATTGATCGAGACTTTTCTGGACAAAGCTGAAGATTTACCACACTTGGGAAAACAGTTTGTTCCTCCAATGATGGATCCTGTTCTAGGTGATTATGCTAGAAATGTGCCTGATGCAAGAGAATCTGAAGTTTTGTCATTATTTGCGATAATTATAAACAAGTAAGTCTGCCATTATTTTCTTCATCCATTTTTGTTTTGTGATTTGCTTGTTAAATATAGATATGCATGAACTGGTCTTTTATAGACTTCTTTTGATAACAAATGGAGTTTGTTCTATCCTATCCTAACTTGTTTCGGACTAGAGCAACTCCAGCCCACCTCCTAAACAAGTCCCTATTCTAAATCTAGGGACTTGATCTAAAAAAATCAACTCCAACCCACCTCCTACCTGGGCTCCCATTTTCCATGCCCTCCCAAATTATAGTTTCAGCCCTTCATATTCAGAACCCCCCTATCCAGTGGGTCCCACCCACCTTCCTCTCCCCTCCCACAAATCAAGACAAGAATTACAAATGGTGGAGTTGATGTAGGATTTGTATGTGAGATTTAGGCTTTGTTGTTGGCAAATGGAGTTCGTTAGTAATTTGTCTTTTTCTGCATAGGTACAAAGGTGAGATGCTTGAGGAAGTTCCTCGCATCTTTGAGGCTGTTTTCCAGTGTACTCTTGAGGTATAGATAATGTAATTTCAATCTGATTTTTTTTTGTGCTGATAAAAGATAATTCTCATTTATAGTCAACTTATATCTCTTATGATTCATATCAGATGATCACCAAAAACTTTGAAGACTATCCTGAGCATCGCCTTAAATTCTTTTCCTTGCTTCGTGCAATTGGTACACATTGTTTCCAAGCTTTTATTCAGCTCTCTAGTCAGGTACAAGTGAATTTGGTATTTCATCTTTCAGATGTCCTGTAAATTATAATGGCATCATCGTATATTCTTTATTGTTAAGCTCAAAGCGAAAACATGCTTGTTCTGCCTGCACATTACTGGTTTACTAACCTGATTATTTATCTGTCTGCTTCAGCAACTAAAGCTTGTTATGGATTCCATAAGTTGGGCATTTCGACATACAGAGAGAAATATTGCTGAGACCGGTCTAAGCCTGTTATTGGAAATTTTGAAGAACTTCGAGGTGCAATTTATGCTCTATCCTTGGTTAGTACTCTAGTTACACTTAAGGTAACCTGAGTGATGCTGTCCTTGCAGGCTTCAGGGTTCCAAAATCAGTTCTACAAGACATACTTCTTAAATATCGAGCAGGAGATATTTGCAGTGCTCACAGACACATTCCACAAACCTGGTTTCAAGCTTCACGTTTCTGTGCTTCAACATTTGTTCTATGTGGTAAATATATATGCATATGTGTTTATTTGTTGTTCTATCTTCTGACGATTCTCTGTGTGTGTATTTGATTACTATGTTTGCTGGCATATTAGGTTGATGGTCTAACGGAGCCTCTCTGGGATGCCTCAGCAGTTCCTTCTCAATTCATAAATAATGCAATGTTTGTTCGAGACTACACTATTAAACTTCTCAGCTCATCCTTTCCTAACATGACGCCTGTAGAGGTATTTTATCCCTTGTGTACTTCTATTCTTAGTTAAATCAGCAGGAAATTTGAAATCCATGTTTTCTACAGGTAGCAAAGTTTGTTGATGGACTTTTTAGTTCAAAAACTGATCCTCCAAATTTTAAGAACCATATAAGGGATTTTCTTGTTCAATCGAAGGAGTTCTCTGCCCAGGTATTGTCACAAAAGTGCCTGCATCACCTTGAATAAATTTATTTTATTTTGGCCTTGCTGAAATAAAAAATAGATCTTTGCCATATAATAAAACTCTTTGTATGTACACCTACATATTAATCAATGAAGTGCACAACCTCCTTGCCCATCTCTAAGCATTGCATTAGAGCAAGGAAACCCTAGCCCACATCAATCTGACCATAGCACAATATCAGAAGGATGTCTTTGATTTCAGTTCTTTCCTTTATAGTCTAGCTTTTAATGAATGATACATTATCGAATGAGGTGCTTGTAAATTATATTCTCTGCTGATTTTCTTCTTGTTGTCATCTGGTGCCAGGATAACAAGGATCTATATGCTGAAGAGGCTGCTGCTCAGAGGGAAAAGGAACGCCAACGTATGCTTTCCATTCCAGGGCTCATCGCCCCGAATGAATTGCAGGATGAGATGGTGGATTCATAGTGCTACCTTAGTATGACATTCAATGTCTTGCTTCACTTCTGGAGCCCTTGTGTTGAAGGCCCAATTGTTTTTCTAGGGTGATGAAAGAAGTGCTCCGTTTAGTTTTAACATTCTTCATAGTTACACTACTGGTTCAGGGGTTTCTGAAGTAGATAGTTGAAGGATTTAGTTGTCTGAGCTGTTTCAGACTGCCAGTGGTATATTGGGGGGAGGTCTTGGGTTCAATGTATTTAGCTTGGAGTGTTGTTTGTGCCACACTAATTATTTACAGTATGATGAAGCCTCGATGGCACCACATGCCAAGTGTGGCTTCATTTTCTTTTCTTATACATAATAGAATGATTTCCTTTTACTGTAGTGTCTTGGTAATCATGTTGAAATCATTGTACACTATGTAAGTTTATTACTGCGAGAACTGTTTTCTTGTTCCATTGCGTAGTTTCATTTTGTTGGTGTCAAAGATTTAACAAGCAATTTGTTGCTTGCTGCAGTTCCTGGTACAATGTTTTGGTTCTCGTTGTGAATCAGCTGGTCATTTTTTCATACTCCATAAAATGTAGTCCAACTGTTTTACCTTGAGTGAGGATAAATGTTGACAGGTTTTTCCTGGAGTTCAAGGTATATTCATTGGATTTTTTTTTATTTGCTGTGGTTTTGGTTCACCGGGATACGGTTTCTGCCATTTTGCCTTATTCAGAACTTAGCATAAAAACAATATAATCTTTCTTTCTTTTTTGGAAAGGAGATTTTACTTTATTTTTAAGAAAGCATATAAGTTTGATACAAAAGCTGGGGATACCAGCGAGACTAGAGTTTAGACAGACATCAGAGCAAAAGACCAATCACTTTCCTTGAGCAGTGGCTTCCAACTCTTCAATAAAGATATATGCCAGAGAAGATTACTTCAGCTGGTCATTTAGGAAATTACTTTTCAATAATAGCCATCTTGTTCCTCGTTCTCCACAAACCTGCAAAAATGAACAAAGCAAATGAGCAATGCTTATGCCCTGTTTAGTTTCCCACCTAAAATTGTTTCATCTATCCCATCGAATCTTTGGACACATGCATGGAACATTAAATATAGATAAAAAAATAAACTAATTACACAGTTTGGTTAAAAATCGCAAGACGAATCTTTTAAGCCTAGTTAGTCCATGATTAGCCTTAAGTGCTACAGTAATCCACATGTGCTAATGACAGATTAATTATGCTTCTTGACTAGGATAGATTTGTCTTGCAGTTTCAAGACGAGCTATGTAATTTGTTTTTTTATTAGTTTCTAAAAACCCCTCCCGACATCCTTTCGACATATCCGATGTGACATCTAAAAATTTTTCATCTCCAATCTAAACAGGCCTCTGACCTTGGGCCACTGCTCGGCGTCTCTCTCTGACTTCACGTACCTGAATGCATGCATATGATGTCATATGATGTGATGCAATATGACTGCAAAAGATGGACAAGATAGAAGAGAAGGGCACACTGTGCTTCGCATGAACATTTGTAGGTTTATGCATCGTCTCTTTGCACAGGAGTGTAATCACCTCTAAATTTTTAGGTTCAAAATCATGAAGTCCCTTTCTCCGTTCTCGAGGTTTTTTTTGTTGTTGATAAAAGCAGTTAGCAGAACCACATTTCATGAAAATTATTACTCTCAAAGTATTTGGTCAAATAGCTTCGCCTCTAAACTCATCCGTAAGTACACTGGAACTTTCAAGAATGTTTTTTTTATATCACACAATTTACCAAGCCATCTCTGGCAGAAACAGTGCTCCGTGCACGTTTGAGAACGTAAGAGTATGTTGTTCGGGATGTCAGCACGGTTACTAGAAAACTGTTTCGCAGTATTTGTTTAAAAAAAGAACCCTAGCTATTTCCAAAGCTTCAATCAAGATATTCACAGATTTCGATAGCCAAACATGCTGAGGATGAAGTCTAGCTAAAATGGTATTCTTATGTAAGAGCGAGGTTAACAATTACAGTTGATTGCTGGCGGTAAGGTTTTTTTACTCTCAGCTTATCCATATAGTAGTTAGCTCTTTTACTATATTAACATATGGTCCATTTATCTTTTTTATAGAGTTTTTTGGTTCTTATGTCTAATTTGACTGTAAGCTTCCAGTCCGCCTCTTCTCTCTTCTTTATCTTAGCCTTTAGTCAGCTTCCATCTTGTTATTATACTGCTTTAAGTGGGGGCCGGCGAGTATACAATCTAATGTGATGAGAGGAAGTGTGATGCAATTGGTTGCGGCGTGACAGTAGTCAATGCAACATTATTTTGGTTGAGGCATGCACATGGCTTGTGACACATTTATATATAATGGCTGCTTGAACCTATCATATTGTCACATGAAGAGATGCCATTTTGCACACAAAATCTGCAGTATCTGTGGTGGCGTGGCGCATGTTCACACTGCTTCGTTCAAGTAGGGTGATACTATAATCCGAGCCTGCCTACGTAGTAGTCTAGTACACCTGCTTTCTTGCTTTGTTTATGTTGACGAGGTTAATTAAGCCGCGCGCAGCTCACTTTGGTTTGCACGGCGCTATTGTGAGGAACAATTTAGAAAACTATTTGGTCTGTTGGTTGAGTTTATTTACCGAATCTAATAGTTATTCAACAATATTTTTCTCTTATAATAAATCAGCGAATAATATTTTTAGCTATAACTTTTTAGACAAGCGAATAAACAATTTTGTCTCTGTAGTTTTAGAAGTGGCGCCCTCGAGTCTTTTTACAACTGCACGGTGCTATTATTTATAGGCCGTGTGTTTTTCTGCAGAGACCGGAGATGTAATGATCGTAAATTAATAGATTCTTATCAAAAGAGAAACACTGCATGGCACTATATATTCTGTATTTTGGATATGTTTGAGATCCATAGTTGCCATAGTGAGTCAGTCCATTTTGTCTAGGTGGAATTCATGTACCGCTATTATGCCCGATGAGGATCACTTTGTGTAGATGAAGTTTGTTTAATTTATTCTGCCTCCGTTCTCTAGGCTGTTTTTTGGCTGATACTGATGCTGATTTACTGTGAGAAAAAAAATAATATTTTAAGCTGATTTGGTTGATAAGCTCAAGTAAATATTAATTATTATGTAGGACTACGTTAGATTCCAATTGAAAAACCTAGTTTGCCAGAGTTCGGTAAAACACACAAAGCCTTCTTAGGCTGTCTTCGACACATCATGTTATCATTAGTCCCAGCTTCCATGTTAGATTGATTTCTTCAACACATGCTCATCGGCTTCCACATTGGATTGATTTCTCCAACACATGCTCATAAGTAGCATCACAAATCAATATACAATCTTTTTACTTGGGTAATAAGCCACTGTTCGCTGATTTTTTTTGTGAGAGAAAAATAGTGCTGAATGACTGGCAGATTAGAAGCTTCAAGAGCCTGGTTTGACAATGTTGGAACCGCTGCTTTAAACACGTTGTAGCAAGGATGACAGTATGCTTAAGACGTGTTCTAGAGAAAGCTCTGGCTTGCATTGAGAGTAAAACAGCCTTGGCTTTGTTCATGCGCAGGTGGCTGTAACTTTTAGGTGAAGCCCCTTGACAGCTCAGGTTGGAGAAGCCCTTAGGGCATCGGCAACACGGGCATACATGGATGTTACCTTCACATGGCACAAAGCATGAAATCAGTATCTCTTCACTGTAAGCGTACATATAGAACGTAGATGCTTTTGCTTTCATCCATTAGCCGCTAGCCTGTTCGCTTGGCTGATAAGCGATGGAGTATTGTTCGTTGATTTTTTATGAGAGAAAAACACTGCTGAATGGCTGGGAGATTCTACAGATAAGCCCAAGCGAGCAGGCACTGGTTTTACCCACATCGCACTCTGAAAGTCCGAGTTTGGCTTTGGTAATTAATGACACCAAGTTGCTAATGTCATTATGTTAAAATGATTTGGGTTAGGCATAGCAACACAAGTGATGAAGGAGCAAAGTGACATAGAGTGGTAGTCACATGATCAAAAGAGATGGAGCATGAACATGAAAATGAAGATCATGGTGAGCAAGTATTTGGAGATGGATAAGGAGTAAAGTGATCAAGGCAAAGATATAACTACAGGGTTTTGCTTTTGCCGGTCTAAGATGAGTAGAGAAGTGATTGACTGGATTTAGGATAGATAACTGACTATCAAGAGGGAAAATCATGATCATCTCATGAATCAAGTGCTACTAGGTCAACATCTTAATTAAGTATACAGATTAGGATCTAGTAGATTGCTAACATAACTCTTTTGAAAAAAAATATTTGTGAAATTGCTGACACACATGCACACATGGGTTTACACATGGTGGTGTTGGCACATTTACAAAGGAGATGGAGTTTAAAGGGTAGAAGGGTTTGGGATCCTCTCTCCCTCATGTCGAGCTTGCGAGGCAGCCAGCGTTTTCGAGAAAATGAAATGCCTATTTTCCTTTGCGCCAGAGGACGTGTTGAAGAGGTGGCAAAGTCGCATGAGTGTTTCTCTCTGAGAACACTCGTTGGACGGTCAGAGAGCGTTAGATGCTAAGGCCACGTCCGACGAGTGCAGTGTAGACAGGTGTAATTTGTTTTGTGCGTCGGAGCGTCTGATGCCTCGATGTTGTCCGAGAGTAGTGGGTACAGTGTCATCTCAGGCATTGTGTGAGCATCTGATGTTGGGTGCGTTTGATGCACCAACATCAGACACACCTGATGCTTGGACGAGGTTTTCTAAACCTTTGCACAAGCCATGTCCGACGAAGAGCATCTAAGCGTCCGACGCTAGCTAATTTCGTTTTATTAAGTTTTTTTTGTGACCATTGAAGATCAACAGAATCAAAGAGCAACACGTGGTAGAGATCTAACGTGCGAGGAAGTCAACCGCCGGATGCTAGGCCACGTTCGACGAGCAAGCATCGGAGCGACGCCCCAGAGTTTGCTCCTAACGGCTAGCCCATAAGTGAATCATTGTAAATAGAAGGTGGCCGATTTTGGAGAGCTCTCTCTTACCATTCTGAATACTTGAGTCATACTTTGAACTAGAGAACATCTGAAAGGTTCTAATATGGCTAGAGGGGAGTGAATAGCCTATTTAAAAATTCTATAAACTCACTAGAGCAAGAGGTTAGTAAAAAACAAAGCGAAGCTTTTTGCTCTAGCTCTAAAGGGGTGTTTGCAAGCCACCTATCCAACAATTCTAGTTGATATGATCACTAGGCACACAAGAGCTATGTCACTACAAGCTATACTAGTGAACTAAGCTACACAAGGCAAAGTGAGCAACTAAACTAATTACACTACTTTGTGGTAAGTAAATGGAGAGGATGAGATATTTATACCGCCACGTAGAGGATGAACCATTCACCAATATATCAACAAACAAGCACCGGGAGAATGCCAATCAATCACAATTGAGACATGGATTTTTCTCCTGAGGTTCGCGTGCTTGCCGGCACACTATGTCCCCGTTATGTCGACGAACACTTGGTAGTTCGACGACTAAGAGGTGTAGCACGAACCTCGTCCTCACTAGGACACCACAAGAACCAACCCACAAGTGAGGTAGCTCAATGACGAGCAATCCACTAGAGTTGCCTTTGGATCTCCGCCGGGGTATGCACAAAACCCCTCACAATCACCGGGAGATGGCCACAACAATCACCAACTTGTGTCAATGCTCCTCCGCTGCTCTAAGCCATCTAGGTGGCGGCAACCACCAAGAGTAACAAGCAGCCAAATCGATCGCCAAGTGCCACTAGATGCAATCACTCAAGCAAATGCACTTGGAATCACTCCCAATCTCACAAAGATGGTTAATCTATGAAGGAAATGACTAGAAAGAGTTTGCTTAGGCTCACAAGGATGTCAATAAAGTTGAAAACGGACAGGATAAATCCCGTTTCGTCCGCAACCGTATACCGTATTTTCCCGTTCGTTTTTGTTTTTTACGGGATAAACGGAAACGGGACCGAAAACGGGACGGATTAAAACGGGAGCGGGATCGAAAACGCGCAACTTCTTGCTGCTCTCCGCCTCCGCGCGTGCCTTGAACTTCTTGATTGCTTCCGCCGCTTCGCTCTTGCTGGTCAA
>Ga0182004_10001217_pt1 | contig 18384 bp, 11 predicted proteins | sample Sormic07211540_1_FD_120479 | JGI IMG/M metagenome (GOLD analysis project Ga0182004, IMG submission 120479) | Endophyte microbial communities from Sorghum bicolor roots, Mead, Nebraska, USA - 072115-40_1 MetaG | ecosystem: Host-associated > Plants > Roots > Unclassified | place: USA: Nebraska...
CTCCGTCCTCCGCGCACCGGCCGGCGACCCTGCGTACGCACCTCCCTCTCCCCTCCCGCCTCTGCTGTACCGTGGGAGCCCGGCCAGCTGCCCAGGGTGGCCGGGCCTTGGCTCCGCCGGTGAGTGTATTATCGCGAAATTGTTCTCTGGGACAGCAAGAATGCCATAAGGAACCACAGATAATCGTGTGGTGGTTAACTGGTTATGGATAATGACAATGGCGATGTAGATGACCTGGGATCAGGGTGGTTTGAAGTGAAAAAGGTATTTGTTCTTCTTTACCTGTTTTGTTTTCTCCTATGTTGCTCTGTTCATCATTTTCTCATATGTTTCTGCATTATATGCTCGGCCCATTCTTACTGTTTGGTGTTAACTTACTATGCATCCATTTTACAGAAGCATCGGTCGAGTTCAAAATACACATTGCAGAGGTCTTCAGGTGGTTCCAGCCACAAAATTCCGAACTTACCATCACGGTCACGGGCTAATTGTAACAGTGACAGTTCAAGGTGGCATGACAAGCTGCAACACCCACCTCCGAGCATAAATGCTAATGTTGGTGTTGATGAATCTGGTAGTGGAGAAACAACAAATGTTCATGGTAAAGGATGCAATGATGTAGGCACTAGTGCCAGTGGCCCGAATAGTGGCTTAAATGCTTCAGCCTCAGAGGATATAGTAGAAAGACCTGAAGAACTGGTGGTGGCTGAAGAAACAAGTGAACCTCCCAAAACTGATGCTGATCATGTAGATCCTTCACTGCCTCATGAACCCACCACCTGTTCAGACAGTCCTGCAAAGCGTGCAGATCTTTCTCAGCATGTAAAATGTTCTCCAAAAACTGGGTCAGTAGGTGTTTTGTCCAATACACCTGTCAAGTTTGGTGACTTTGATGAAATTCCAGGTCTTTCGGTACCTTCAGATTCATACATAGATAATAATTCTTCTAGAGGCCACAGGCATAGCGAAGATGTTGCACATTTAAAAAATACGCAAAAAGATGCAAGTGAACTCAAAGCAGAGACGGACACTTGTACTACAATTGATGAGGCATCTCCAATTATGATACAGGGAACAGAGACACCCAATGATGGTAAGAGTATTTCAAATGTTGGTGGTTTAATAGCCTCAGCTGACTCTGTTTCCCTATCCTGCTCCAATAATGATCATGTTGTTCCAGTTACATCTTCATCTGTTGCTTCCATGGAAGGTAGATCGTTACTTCATGACCAAGCACCCGCTTCTGCAGATTTTGGATCTGAAACTGCTGAGAGCAAAGAAAGATTCAGGCAGAGGCTATGGTGTTTTCTTTTTGAGAATCTGAATAGGTCTGTTGATGAACTTTACCTCCTCTGTGAACTAGAATGTGACATGGAACAGATTAATGAATCCATACTTGTCCTTGAAGAAGCTATTTCTGATTTTCAAGAACTTAAATCCAGAGCAGAGCATTTTGATAATACCAAAAAATCTCCTGGTGTACCAAAGGACGGCATGCCAATGGCTGTGAAAGCTGACCATAGGAGACCTCATGCCTTGTCTTGGGAGGTCTGTTTTCTCACTAGGCATCCTGATTTCTTGTGGTTTATTTTCACTTCTGTCTATTATGATTCATTGACATACTGGAAAAGCCTGCTGATGTAGGGTATGAATATTGAATGGTATCTTCACTGTGATGTGTTGCTAGATTGAGAACTCTTACAAAATTAACAGCTGCATGTTTTCCTTTTCTTCCTTCCATGATAATTTTTTCCAGCTGTATTTCAGTGCTCTAAAGTCATGTTTGGTACATCTTATAAACAGGTGAGAAGGATGACAAGTTCTCCACACAGGCAAGAAATACTGTCTTCATCTCTAGAGGCCTTCCAGAGAATCCAATTGGAACTGGCATGCAAGCAGGCTGGTATAACAGCAGAGAGATTTACATCCAGCTCTTCTGAAGAAGTTTTGGGTAGCTTGTCAAAGCTGACTACAGCATCGGCAACTGTTAGGAATATAAGTTTGAAAGTTGAGAGTCAGGTGAAACTTCCTGATACTAGTGAGAAAAAGATTGCTGGCGAGAAGCTAAGTAGGGATGCATTCAAGTCTGGTAAATCATATCCACAAAGTATGCCTTCCTATTCTGCAAGGAGTAGAAGAGGGTCACTAGAACCAATCTCTGAAATAGAGAATCTCAACTCTAAGAAGGACAGGGAGTTGCCAGAAAACAAATTTGACAGGCTCAAGTCAAGTGATGTTAAAAAGAGTACAGCTCATCTTGAAAAGGAAAAGCAAATTACAGCACCTTGGAAGTCTATGGATGCCTGGAAGGAGAAAAGAAACTGGGAAGATATACTGAAATCTCCTGTACGGAGTTCTCGTGTTTCTCATTCTCCTGGTGTTGGAAGAAAAGTTACAGACCGTGCTCGTGTTCTACATGACAAGTTGATGTCTCCTGAAAAGAAAAAAAGAAGTGCTTTGGATATGAAAAAAGAAGCAGAAGAAAAGCATGCACGAGCGCTGCGAATCAGGAGTCAACTAGAGAGCGAGAGGGTTCAGAGGCTACAACGTACCTCTGAAAAGTTGCATCGTGTAAATGAGTGGCAGGCTGTGCGCAGCTCAAAACTGCGAGAAGTAATGAATGCACGCCATCAACGCGGCGAATCTCGTCACGAAGCATATCTTGCTCAGGTTGCAAAAAGAGCTGGCGATGAGACTACTAAGGTCAATGAGGTCCGTTTTATTACATCACTGAATGAAGAAAACAAGAAATTCTTGCTGAGGCAGAAACTTCATGATTCTGAAATGCGGAGAGCTGAAAAGCTACAGGTGATCAAAACAAAGCAAAAGGAGGACACTGCAAGGGAAGAAGCTGTTTTGGAACGAAGAAAGTTCCTTGAAGCTGAGAAGATGCAGCGCCTTGCTGAAATACAGCGCAAGAAAGAAGAAGCTATTTTCAGAAGAGAAGAGGAGCGCAAAGCATCTAGTGCTGCACGAGAAGCAAGGGCTGCAGAACAACAACGTCGAAAAGAGATAAGAGCAAAAGCGCAACAAGAGGAAGCTGAACTTTTAGCCCAAAAGTTAGCTGAAAAGCTTCGTGAAAGTGAGCAGCGCCGCAAGTATTACCTAGAACAAATACGGGAGCGAGCCTCAATGGATCTTAGGGATCAGCCTTCACCTTTTCAGCGTCGCTTTCCAAGTAAAGATGGCCAAAACCGTTCTAGTTCTGCTAACAGCGGAGAAGATTCACAGACAACTGGCAATTCTAGCGCTGCAGATTCTATGGCTAAGTCATCAAATAATGTGCAGACAAAACGAAGGATTAAAAAGATTCGCCAGAGATTAATGGCTCTAAAGCATGAATTTATTGAACCATCCATAGGTGAAAGTACAGGAATCACACACAGGGCTGCCCTTGGAGCTGCCAAAGCTAAGTTAAGTAGATGGCTTCAAGACCTTCAGAGACTTCGTCAAGCTAGAAAAGAAGGTGCTGCCAGTATCGGTTTGATTGTCAGTGACATAACAAAGGTACTTCTCATTCCTCATGTATTTTTTGTACTAATATAGTGCTAACTATGTTTACTAATACCATTCTCTTTTTATTTTGGTTTAGTATTTAGAAGGGAAGGATCTTGAGCTGCATGCATCAAGACAAGTTGGTTTGCTTGACTTCATTGCGTCTGCATTACCTGCATCACATACTTCAAAGCCTGGAGCTTGTCAAGTCACTGTGTACCTTTTGCGCCTGTTGAGAGTGCTGCTCTCACTTCCAGCTAATCGAACTTATTTTCTAGTACAGAATCTTTTACCCCCAATTATTCCCATGCTATCAGCATCGCTGGAAAATTATATTAAGGTGGCAGCATCCAACTCTGGAAGTTCAAATCTTCTTCTGTCTAATAAAACATCAACTGAGAATACAGAGTCATCAGGTGAAGTGTTAGATGGCTTTTTATGGACTGTGACAATGATTGTTGGCCATGTACACATCAATGATGAACAACTTCAAATGCAGGGAGGTTTGATAGAACTGATTGTAGCTTATCAAATAATACATCGTCTGCGAGATCTGTTTGCCCTTTATGATAGGCCACAGGTGGAAGGATCCCCACTCCCATCATCTATACTGTTTGGTCTCAACCTTTTGTCCGTCTTAACATCAAAACCCGGAAATTTCTCTACTATTGATTGGGAGTCCTGCAAATGCAGGACACTAGGTGGAAATATAGTGCAAGAATATGAATATCTTAGTTCACAGGACAGTGTGGGGTGCCAATCAATGACACTTGATCAGTCTGGTGATGCCAAATCACCAACCATATACAGTGAACTGGCTGAAGATAGCAAATCCTGTAAACAAAATGACTTGAGCATTCCTGTGGACAGAAAATTGGTTGATGATGCTAGTAAAGACTTATTAGTGATCTCTGCTGGCCTGAACAACTCAGCAATGCAACCGTCTGATTCGGGCATTACTACAGAGAAGCATTCTGAAAGTCCTAGCCAGAGAGATGAAAATAGCACAGTGGACAGTTTTCTTGAAGGAAGAAAGGTGAATAATGTATGTGCATTGTATAATAGTCCTGGAAAAGGCAATGAGACGAATCTTAAGCAGCCTGTAATGCTCTTACTTTCTGCAATGGCTGAGACTGGCCTTGTTAGTCTACCATCACTTCTGACTGCCGTGTTGCTCCAGGCAAACAACAACAGGTCATCATCGGAACAGGTTTGTCCACCTGCTGTATTGAGGTGCAATGTTGTTTTTTTAGTAATTCTGTTATGCTGTCTCCAAACTAAATATCCGTATAGATCATATGTTTTTCACACACACATTTAGATTATTTGATATGCCTAGCAATGGGTATACCACATCATCAAAATAGGTACTTTGTGTTCTTGTAACAAAAATGTTAAAATGGCGTGTGCACGTTTTCTATCGTGCTTTCATTTCTTAGGCTTTCGTTACAACATAAGCAGAAACATGAGTTTTCATGCCATCGAAATCTATCTTCTTCTGTAGTTAGCAGAGTAAATCTTGCATGTTTATTGTATTTTATGGATCTTGCTGAAAAAATCAAATAACTCATTTTTCAGACATTGTCGATTCTTCCGTCAAATTTTGAAGAAGTAGCCACTGGTGTATTGAAAGTTTTGAATAATATGGCGCGTTTGGATATAACCCTTTTGCAGCACATGCTGGTAAGTGCTTTTCATGAAAAGGACGGATGTTATCAGTGACTGAAATCAATGTAGTCTCAGGCGCACTGAAACTTACCTGCTTTCTTACACTGATCATTGGCCATGATAACATTATAAAATTAGTTATAGAAGGTTCCAGGCATAATTTTTCTGTCTGGAAAACCCCACAATATGGCAATGGAAATCTTTAAAATATTACATATGTTTTTTATTTACCTCCATAAGTTTGTTTTCTTACTGTTTATGCATTATTTTCAGGCTAGATCAGATCTAAAGATGGAGTTCTTCCATTTAATCAGCTTCCTTCTGAGTCATTGCATGAACAAATGGAGAGTGCCAAACGATCAGGTGCCTTTTTCTATTCCCAACATGAGTTCTTTTGTGGTTCTTTTTAAGTTTAAAATATCCATTTTTCCAATTACTTTCCACTTGTTTTGCACATTCAGTTACTTTCAACTTGTTTTTGTGCAATACTTTCTACTAGTTTTTGCACATTCAGTTCTTCCTTGTTTATAATGATAGCAAGTTACACCAATTACTTTTAACTTGTTTTGCACATTCATTTCTTCTCTATATTGATAGCAAGTTGCACCTGCGTAGTGTGCTGTATGTCTGACTAGGTGGCAGTTTTTATGTCACTGGCGGAGGCATTAGAATACAGTTACCAGTTCTTTTTTATTAACTGCGATCTCAATACTAACTGTACTTCTTAAACAAATGTCAGCTCTTTTTAATTAACTATGGTCTTAATACTATGTTTACTTCTTGAACAGGCATTTTACACATGACTCAAATAGTGTGCGTATTTGTTATGAACAAAATATGGTGTGCATAAAATGTTCCACCTTGTAATGTCCATTATGAATGCATGTTGTAGAAAGTTGATGACTTGGGGTACTGGATCATGTTAGTTTCTGTCGGGCTTGACCATTTGTGACCCTTTTGGATATTATTACCAAGAAATTTGGACATACTGCAATTTCTGAATCTCATGCTTGACTGTTGTTTGCACTTTTCTCCTGAAATGGCTGTTTTTTTTTATTTTTTTACAACTGCACGATTTGTTCGCTCCCCTGTGCTCAGGTTTATGGATTTGTGCTATTTTTTTAGGTTGGTTTGCTGCTTCTAGAGTCGCTGCTACTTCTTGGCTACTTTTCTTTGTTCCATGCTGGGAACCAAGCTGTTCTTCGGTGGGGAAAGAGTCCCACCATACTTCACAAGGTAAACAATTGTTTGTGTAGCCATGCCCCTTTCAATATCTGTGAGTTGTTGTGCAAAAAAAATCTGATGAGTTAGAAAACAGGTGTGCGACCTGCCATTTGTTTTCTTCAGCGACCCCGAGTTGATGCCCATCTTGGCTGCTGCTCTGATCGCTGTTTGCTACGGTTGCGATCAGAACCGGAGTGTTGTACAGCAGGAAATAAGCACGGATATGCTGAGTTGCTTGCTCAAGTCCTGCCAAACTTCTGGATCAAATTCTCCAGATTCCACTGCTGTGGATGGTTCTGGAAACAATTCCAGTGAAAGCATTCTGGATATCAGGAACTCACAAGGTGACATCCCAACAAGGTCAAGCCGCAAAATCGGACGGCCAGTTGTTGGGAAGGGTGTTGCAGGGGGCATCAGATTCAACAGAAATAAGGTTCTGAAGGATGGTAGGGGAGCAAGAGCAGTTGACGATGGGCCTCTGAAGCAAAGAGCTCAAGAAGCTTCATCGAGCTTCATGTTGCATAGAAAGATCCCAGCTTCTTTCTTGGACAGAGCCGAGGAGTTCTTCTGCAGGGAGACATGAAATCGGCTCTGCAGTTCACCTAACTTATATGGCACGAGCTACTGAGTTTACTATTTTGCAAGGATGGTGCTTCAGACTGATTATCTTGAATATTAGGGAAATGGGCGTTTGGCCGAAAAAAGTCTACAGATAAAAAAAAGTCATGTACGGTAGCAATGCACTGTTTGTACAGGAAAAAAAACTGATAAGAAAATCTTATTTCATATGAAAGAAAGGAACTGTCCACGATTTACCCAGTCTTTCACTTATTTTGATTTGATTTAATTTGAAACTACTAAATGTTCTATGGTTTGGAGGCCGTCAATCAAACATTTGAACGATGGAGATGGATTGGAGATTCCGCAACAGATTATTCAGTCGGGGCCAGTTTGGGGATGGATTGGAGATCTCCAAACAAAGAGTTTGTTTGAAAAGTCATGAATTTATTGTTCGCTCAGAGAAAAACATGGCTGACAGATTTGACAACTTAGCCTAAGGTCTTGTTTAGTTGTAAAAAGTTTTTGGATTTTGACACTGTAGCATTTTCGTTTGTATTTGATAATTATTGTCCAACTATAGACTAACTAGGCTAAAAAAAATCGTCTCGTAAATTACAGACGAACTGTGCAATTAGTTTTTATTTTCGCCTATATTTAATGCTCATACATATATCACAAGATTTGATGTGACGGTAAATCTTGAAATTTTTTTGAATTTTAAGGTGAACTAAATAAGGCCTTAAGTGAATAGGCTCAAAGTAATCAAATGGCCAAGTCAGGATCGATGGTGGTGAATCAGATCAGTGTCGGCACTGGCGAATCCTGCTCCTCCCACGAATTGAGGTCGGCCGGCTGTGGCGAAGGGTGGAGGCGGCGGCGGGCGGAATAGAGCGGCGAGGTACTGGAGGACAACGGGAGCAGAGCATGAGCGTGAGCAGTGGGTTTTTTTTACCACTTCCCACCTGCAGTAAGCAATGCCCCTCCTAAATCTGGCGGAGCTTAGCATTATCAAAGCTTTGCATAAGATGTTGAATAAAATCATATAGATTTATTCCATTTCCATCTCAAAAAGAATGTATCGACTTTGACAAAATATACAACGCGTGATAAGTATCACTAGATTAATGAACTATGTTAACATAATGAACCTATTTAGAGATATAAATAATAAAAAAAATCTAAGTAACTCTCTCAACTAAATAAGGTGAACTAACGGTCAAATAATCTCTTCAAGCGGTTTTGGACGGTAGTTTTGCTACAGTAACCGTGTTTTTGTCTTTTTTCAAAAAAATATATATTTTTGCTGAATTTTTGAAAAAAATATAATAAATCTCAAAAAAATCATAAATGAAAACCCCAATTTTGTTGGACTCTACATGAATGGATCTACACAATGAACATATAATATAGTATGCTCTAGTACAAAGTTTTTGCTTTGACTTTAGATTTATGCTTTTCTGCAATTAATTAGAATAATTCATAGATCTAAAGCTAAAAAAAAATTATACTAAAGCATACCATATTATATGTTCGTGTAGAGAGTAACAAAATTGAATTTTCTATTTTATAATTTTTCTGTGATTTACTATGTTTTTTCAAGGATTTAGCAAAAATAAATAAAAAAGGAAAAACACAAAACTACCTCTATAGCTAAATCATCTCAAAAACCGCTTGAAGAGGTTATTTGACCAGTTTTAAAAAAACTGTAGAAAATCTGGTTTTATAGTTTAGGGATTAAATAATCTACCATATATTTATAATTTAGAAAAATCAGAAGTTTTAGATTGCATGTAAACAACTTATATATAATGATAGTTATAATTTAGAAAAATCAGAAGTTTTAGATTGCATGTAAACAACTTATAATTTGGAATCCCTAACGTAGGGAGTATCAAAAGACAAACAAAATGTCCGATTGCATGTACAGAAGTTGTAGACTCTTGCCGCCCCAGCCCCCCTCCCCTCTCTTTTTCCCCCTTATCAGAACCTGATGTAACTTAAACTGGTCAAACTTTCGTTACAGCAACATCTGACAAGATGAAGTATTTCTTGATTCAATTTCCCTGTTAAAACTGCTCCATAATTGCAGTAATAATCTCCAATTGACAACAAAGTTGTCATAAAGATGGAGATTGTTGTCAAGATACACACAACCAAAAAGCACAATAAACACTTGGTTGCATTTAACATGCACACAAAAGGGGCTAAGTGAAAAATACCAGCTCCCTTTTTGAACAATAACCTCAAGGTACATGAAACATGCCCTATTCAGCAGCTTTTTCATCAATAACATTGCCAGGAAATCCTAAGGAGTAGGCACTACCCGGGACGGCTACCAGCAAAGAATCATCATCTAATTCTTCTGTTGCTTCACTTGGCTACAATGAAAGGAAAGATAAGAAATGGAATAATAGTAATAACAAAAGCCATTGTAGGAGAAACAAATACACAAAAAAGGGCAACAACAGATAATTTGCATATGGTTGTCCAGAATGTTAGAAAGGCAATATCCTAGCCATTACTAGTTCTCATATCTCGGCAATTATTGGCCCTATAGCAGATCATTGCATGTGCAACCTGTATTGATTAGGATAGATGACATTACAGCATTTTGATTCTTTTTTCCTTACATGTACACTCATTGTTGTATAAGTACCGCATATAGTAATGGAGAAATCATTCTACTCATTCTATTATCTATCACAGAGAAGTGCGTTGCTGAAAGAACATTTGCTCTCTTTTATTTGCAAAAATGATCCAAAGATAATTAAAGCCTAGAGGAGAGACCACTAACTTTATCCTTTTGTTTATTCAAGGCGTTTTTCAGGTGCTCTTTAGCCTTCTTTCTTATTTCTTTTAGTTCCTTGTGCTGAACTCTGGTCACCTCATAATGACAAGCCACACACAGTGTTCTCATGTTCTCAACCTTACATTCCCCTGGCAGAAAATCAGAAAGATTATCATGCCATTCAAGAGTAAACTGCACAAAACTTTTGCACATATAGCGTACCTCCTCCTTTATAGACCGGTATTATGTGATCTGCATGCCAAGCATTTCCATCAATTGGCTCATGGACAAGCTTATCTAGGCTGTGGTAGATGCAGAGAATCAGCATCAAAGCAACAAATTAACAGGAATACAGGATAATTATCCATATCTGATAATACTTAAAGGTTTAAACCACACGACCCTGCTAGCCCCCTAGATATGCAAAAGAATATAGAAAAACATGATATCAATGTGCAGCACTTACAGTTTCTTTCTACTCGCAATGTTTGGAGCAACCTTTCTGATGTACTCTTCTCGCTTTTCCAAGGGTAAGGGTTTAATGTGTTTCACAAGCTTGCAACAATCGAGCTTGCATTGGGAGCACTTACCACGTTCTATTTGAAACAGTGCCTGCAGATAATTACCAAGAAGCTTTATTACATATATATGAATCAATTAATTTGCAACTTTCTTTGATTTTATATAACTGAAAATTAGTTCTAACTATTCAACCCCACCTACAAAAATTGTTCACTTATGTGGATAACAGAAAGAAGACTCACCTGCCGCAGGGCCCTGCCACTTGTTCTTAACCTGTATTCCTGGAAACAAGCTAGACCACAGAATAGATCTTCAAAATATTCTGGTGACTTTGCAAGCCTTCCACTGACCCAAGTAAAACAACATTATTGTGAGCAAATATTATTTGTTTATAACAACAAAACAGGATTTACATCTAAACACAAGTTAAGGAGTCGTTACTTGCAAAGTCCTTGACAAAGTTTGCAAAGAGGTTCATCATCAATGGTCCAGCCCTGAGTATACTGTCTCTCTTTACAGGTGCCATTGCGTAACACCACCTGTCTCCATTCAGCATTTTCTGGCAAAGGATTACTGACACCATTCAATGGTGCAGCACGCCTCTTACTTCCCCCTTTAAGTATCCCCTAAAAAGAAAGCAGACCAGAGCCAAGGAAAAAGTGAGAGATATTCATAAAGCTGAGGAACACCAAAATAAATACTTGTGTATTTCATGCAAAGCTCTAAAAATAGGTAAACACTGTAATTTGCTAGCAAAGTATTTTTGCATAATAAGGATCGCCCAGGCTCCTGAAAGCTTCTGGCTCTGTTACTGTTTAGTACAGCTGACAAAAGGTGACATGCATGGAGTGCTGCTTCTCGTATATGTACAGATCCAGTTTTAGCACGATGATTTTGTGTGTTATTGCTTTGGACATAATGAGTTTTCAGTGTGTAGCAAAACTAATAACATTTCAAGAGGTAAAAACATTACAATAGCCGAATGTGAAAAAAACAGCAATGAATGCTAACTAAGGCCTAAGCAACTGTAGTAGGCTAACAAAGTTACACCCATATGAATCTTGTTTTACACTGAACACTATTTGAACCCTTAATTGAATTAAGTAGCTTGATCTATAATAGCAGCGCCAGGTGACATAAGTGGGCTATAAACAATTATGATCTATACTAAAATGTGCCATGATACAGAATACATATAGTTAAAAACTTAAAATAGCATGTACCAGTTCCAGCATTCCTACATAAAGTACAATATGGTAGTAGTTAACATATCCAAAATATAGTACTAATTTGGGTTGCCAGAAGGGGATTTTTGGTGGCGTTAATATGAAGATGGATTTCAGAACATTTTGACATCCTTGAGCAAATTCCGCATAATTGTATGTTGTATCACTGAACAAAGACGTGTATCATTTAGATATGTAGAATTTCTTTGGGGAAAAAATGAACAGGACTGTTATTGAACATGGCGTGCAATGTTAATAAGCAAAGCCAGATTGCGTGTGTAAAGAGAAGAATCAAATGAAGTCAACAGGTCCATACTTCTGTGCTATGGTTGATGCTATCTTTCAGAAAACACAACTCCAGGCTCAAGGGAAGTTGTAATGGCTTTCCAAGCAATTTATTCTGATCAATTGGTCTTAGTGCTAACCACTCTTTGATGAATGCCTTGAACACATTGCAAAATGCAGGAATCTTTTTCAAGAGCAGAGTTCTTGTTTTAACATCACTTGGAGAACATAAAGGTGAATTCAATTCTTCTGGCAGAAAATTTTCACAAAGTGGTTTGGGTCTTGAATCATGTCCAGGAACACAACTGTACAAGTGGATTCGGCCTGTGTGCCGGCTAACCTGCAAAAGATGATGATACTTCAGATGAACTTAGTGGAGAAAATCTCATCTTCAACTATGAAACAGCATGCTTTACACACTCACTGTTAAGAAAACATAAAATCAACCTTTCTTGACTGACATGGCCATCCATCACACATGCATAGTTGAGCCAGTAACAGGATGGTTCACAAGCCGTTCAACAGTCTATATCTCCACTATTCTTTTCCCGCCATTCCCATTGTCCTCTCTAAGCTAGCCACGTCAATATCCTACAGAAAAATAAATCGACTAGCTCTCTAGCTACAACTGTCGTATTTTTATTGAATACAAGAACAAAAAAGCCTCTTAGTCCCATTAACGATAATGCATGCATAACACATGCAATCATATTCTTTTCAACTAAGAGAACACCAAACACATCTGCCATCTCCCAAAATGAGTGCAGCTTACGGAAGGGCTGACATTGCAGTAGTTATTCCCTCTTCTCCCCACAGCATAACAACATCATAGAAAAAATTAATATTCCTAGGTCTCAGAGTGCTTTAACCTCGAAAAAAAGAAAGAGCACAATCACAATAACAGACAAAAGATAGAACAAACAAGTAGGTTAAAAATTGCTTTAACCTCAAAACGCAGAGACTCCACTTGAATTGGAAAATCTGGAACAGGTGCAGCTTGACTTAAGGACCCAGCATTTCCAGAAAGCCTCTTACGAGCCTAACATTTTTCAGCAATTAGATCGTTATGTATAAACGTCATATGATTAAAAAAAGCAAAGAAAGTTTATCACCTTTACTGATTTACAACTAGATATCACAGAGCAAAAGGCTGCGGCTGGCGAAAGAGAAACATCAATACAAGATCTGTCTTCAAGTACTGTTGGAGTTGGATTATTTTTCAAGGATGTGCCAGGTCTTTCATCCTAATATAGGGAAATAAGCACAGGAAGAATCATTTCAATAAATAATCAATAAGTAAGAAATAACAAGTGGCAAGTATGAAGCAATTGACAAATATTAAATGGAGCATTCCTTTTTACCTCAAATTCAAGAGGAATTGTCCTAATGGTGAAATCCGAGTCAAATTCCAAATCTTCGATGCCAAGAAAACCATTGATAGACAAATCATCACTAAGGTATTTTGATCCATGGGTCAAATCTGCATGAACCTCAAACAACTCAGCATTGGTTTTAGTAAAATGAGATAGTAATCACAACATGGCTTCAGCAATCAGCATTAGTTTTACCTGCATTATGATTCTCTGGAGGATGAAGTTTGCATTGTGTTTCCTCCTTGGTCTTGATTTCCTCAAGTTGGCACACTTGATCAACCTTACAAAGAAAGAACGAAGAATAGATAAAAGAGGAATGATCCTTATCATACAGTCTTCAGCAGATTTTTTAAGGGGCTAATATTCCGATTAGTGTATCAGATTTATTAAGGCACTGAATGTAGCCAGTTAGGCTGTTACATATCCCAGGTTAACTGACACTGGCTACACACTACAAGCTTAGATCTCACAACAGCCCTTCCAATCTGCCAAATGATAGTATAACATGGCAATTTACAAATGACAAATATTCTGAACTTTGTTCCAAAAAAAAAAGGGGTCTCAATGTGTGACCTACCTCAATCTCCCTTACAGCATCTTTTTTTCCATTCATCAAAGACGAGACACGGAACAGACTCTGGTTTAGCTGGAACCAGTGTGACTCATCTGATGTGTCCTGCAAGACCAACATTATTCTGTTTGCTATTACAATGACAAGTTACAGAATAAATTGTGAAGGAAAACAAACGAACTGACCTTTCCACAGAATATATATATGTTGACTGCATTTGTTTGGCCACGTCTATGAGCTCTGTCCTCAGCCTAATAGCAACAGAGTGAAGATATTCTCAGCAACCTCTTAATTACTCCCTCCATTCCAAAATTTTAGAAGTCACTATGGCTTTGTCCTAAGTCAAACTTTTCTAACTTTGACAGTTTGACGAAGTTTATAGAAATATATATTGACATCTACAATACCAAATAAGTGCAATCTCAAGATATATTGCATGGTGGATTCAATGAAACTAATTTGGTGTTAAAAAATGTTATTACATTTTTCTATCGACTTGGTCAAAATTAGATAAGTTTGACTAAGGAGAAAACCAAAACAGACCTTGATTTGGAATGGAGGGAGTACTAATGTGTACACAAATTAACAATCAGGATGGCATTGGCATTTCAATTCTAATTCTACCAGAATAACTATGAAAGTAACCAAATATTGTTCCACCACTTAAGCTGCATTCTGTAATGGTTGAAAACTAATTGCAACAGCAAACAGAAAGAGAAAATAAAAAGGCTACGGACCTGAAGCAATTCTGAAGCTGTTTTTGGGAGCTCCACAAAAATAACATTCTGAGCAGACGAGAAGTCTAAACCAACACCTCCAGCAGTAATTCCAATTATTGCAACCTTCACCTTTTTTGAAAATAAAAAGTATAAAATGGATGAACATTAAACCAATTTTTGGAGTTATTAGACATATGGAATAGGAAAAGTGGGGAAAATACAACAAAAGGGTGGGTGGGTGGGTGGGTGGGGTTGGAGGCAGCACCTCTGGATCCAAACGGAAAGAATCAACAGCTTCTTTCCTTTCCCTTTGAAGTGTGCTTCCATCAATGCGAACAAATTTGATCCCATTCTCAGAGATAAACACCTGTGTGAAAACAGATGAACATATAAAATTGCCTCATCCTGGATTCTGGTGGTCAAGAAACTCAATAAAAAATTTTGAATAATACTTAAGCATGATCGCAATAAATCTCAATTGTTATTAAGAATTACTGAGGCTTATACATTTCAAACCACGGAAGCAAATAACCATCATAATTTTGATTGGAACCCTAGTCCATAGTTCATGATGCTACTGTCTAATATGTGAATGGGATAGAATAGCATTAATATATTGACAATCAAAATACATTCTTAAGTGAGGACAAACCACCTAATAGCATGATGACAGATAAGAAATATATGAGGAACATGAAACAGCTTACCTGTATTCCATCTAGAACCTTTAAGTGATGTGCAAATATTATTGTTTTCTGACAGCTAGACTTGGGATCTAGGTTATGGTTAGCACCAAATCCATCCATGATGAAATGATTTGAGAACCATTCACTAAACCCAGATAATTTTGCAATACCAATCTCTTGTGGGGTGAGATTCCTCGGAGATTTCTTGCAATCATCATCTGGACAAAAAATAAAGATAACCAAATTTATGCAGAACTACCAGAACCATCATACTAGTCGTGAACACAGAAGAGAAACTCATGTTTGCAGTTAGCACAATGGATATACCTTCTTCCTCTTTGCTGGGCAATTCAACTGTAAGAGTTCCATTACAACTGCTAGAGTTCATCCTTTTGACACATGAAGATGTGGCTGCCCTGATATCTGGTGCCTTTAGCTTCAACCTAATAATCTGTCGCCGCTTTGGGGGCAGTTCATTCAACAAATGCTCCTTCAGTCGCCTAATCTATAACACAGAAGCAAGCAGATGAAGCAGCTTACTTTAGCTGTGATGGAGCAGACATTAATAAGCAATCAAATCTCAACATAATATATCATGTGATTGCATGGCTTGTGAAAATCAATACAACAGCCTTTAATAATGGCAAGCATATTATTAGGAAACGAGCACTTCATTTCTTTATAAATCAGGTTATAGAACAGTAAACCTTTTTTTTGCAAGAATATTTGCCAACAGTAACTCTTCTCTGCCAAATGCCTTTGAACCATTAAAAATTTCAAGAGGACTAAAGAATTGCATCATCATAAAAAAAAGGTGCAGAGTTAGCATAACAGGCCAACAAACAGTATGGATTGAACTACCACAATGGAGCAGAGGTAATAGATCATAGTAAGCTATGAATTGAAGCTTAAGTGGCTGAAAGAGCAAGAACAAACCATGACAGTTTGACTCAGCAAAACATTTAACTCTGTCAACCGCGTACCCTTAGAGAAGTCCTGCATACAAAACAAATTACAGCCTTAATGAACTAAGAAAATGTTTCCACAAAATACTAGCGGCAAAATTCATTTCTCTTTCGTACCATTTTTTCCTTGAACTATGCAAGAGAGGTGCATGTCATTTCATTAAGAAGAAGAATAAAAAAGATACAAAAGGGAGCGAAGTAAAAACCCCCCCCCACCCCCCACCCCCCCCCCCCCCAATGGGTTTTAGTCAATACAGCATACTAGAAAAGAAACTAGGGAAACGCGACCAGCTGCCTCAAACGACCAAGGGCCTAGGGATCCAAGACCAACAACCTAGCAAGGAACTTATGTAAGGCCGATGCTCCTGCCATACACCAAAGATTACTCTCATTGGCCACAGATTGAAACAGCGCCTTTATGCTAGGCCTAGCACCTTCAAAAACACAAGCATTTCAGCGCTTCCATAATTCCCAAGCAACTAAGATGATCAGACTACCCCTTGGAACACCTTTGATAGTGCCACACCACCAACTAGAGAAGCGAATATTAGATCATTGAGGGGCAAAAGACAGCAGGTTCAGCTTTTGTAAAAGCAGGGTCCAAATCTGTCAGGCGAACACACATGAGATGAGGATGTGTTGAATATTTTCCTCGGCCTGGTCACAAAGTGGGCATGCTGGCAGGTGAGGAAGCCCACGTTTGGCCAGGCGATCAGCTGTCCAACACTGGTTGTTAATGGCCAACCAAACAAAAAATTTACACCACAAGGGTGCCCAGCTTCTCCAAATACGCTTCCAAGGCGTGAACCTGATGCTTCCAAGGAAAAAGGCATTGTATGCAGACCTGCTGCTGTATGTTCCAGTAATACTTAGCTTCCATTTATGCTGATCAGGAACTGTTGGCTGTAAAACCAGGTCATCAACCAGCCCCCAAATAAACAGATACTCTCTTAGCACTTCTACAGTCAAAGCCCCTCTAATATCTGCAACCCAGCGCCAACTGTCCGGGGCCTGGGCTACTGTGCGTTGCTTTACCACTCTGCTGGTTTGCAGAACTCCTGTTTCTTTAGGGGGGGAGGGGGGGGACTAGTTAAAAATATTTTCATGCATTATTTCATGGTTTGCTACATTTAGTTTCTACATGCACAGCATAGATTTTACCCCAGCTCTGCAGACAGCCCATAGGAGCCATAGCTTAGGGAATAGGAGTAACAATGATATGCCTTTACAAACCAAGGAATCACATACCTTAAATATTTTCCCCTGATAACTTCGTGCAGCATGCAGCAAGCAATATTTTTTCGCATAATCAAATTTATCTCTACCAAGCATGCGGGGCCTGAAAGCAGTGGGGGTACCGGGGTAGGGTGATTAACAACAATATTGCAACAGAACAATGTAAAGAGCTTCATAAGACCAAGACAGTAAGATGCCATTTTCTTTTACTTACCATAGCATATTTATCTGGTGGTAGATATCAAAAGGTCTATTATCACCTAGGAGAAAACAAATAGTAAGTGACAACTTCATTTTAGAAACATTAAAGTACAGCAACATATAGTTAAATGATGTCACAGATTTTATGGATCCCAGTCTATCATATTTTAATGCTTCAAATACAAAATAATAGAGATAAAATCATAATACAAAGCAGTACAAAATTCCTTTGAACAATTCATGGCATCCTCAGCATGCACAGGCATAAGCTTTAACATGGTAAAACGAAGATATTACATCTCACTCCATAATATAATCAGTACAGATGCTTAGCAGGCAATGCAGTAGACAATAACAAAGTCTATGCACTAATTATGCCTTATCAACATGGATGTTCACAAGGCCTCTACTCACAGAAATTAGTGCCACCAATAATATCAAAAGAGTAAAACAAAAAACACATCAAGATCATTTTGCAGTTGCTGGTATTTTAAAATCATCAGATGATCTCGACAAAACATATCTCGTATCACAACAACTATTATCATGCATCACTGATGAAATATAAAGAGTACAGTTTCAATAGCACAAGGAACTCAAAGAGTATGATGGATATCTTTATAACCTTGAGAGAGAGGGTGTCCCCGAGAGCAATATGATGCGATCAGTTTTTGAAGCTAGATGCAGCACAGCTTTTGTCTATCACAAGGCAAGCAAGTCAATACAAGAAGCAAGTGGAATGTTGATATTTCAGACTAGTAATATGAAAACTATATGAATCATATGTGGTAACTAGTTCCCTTTTTTTATAGAAGGGCATAGACATGTGGAGAATCAAGCTGAATGTGAAGAAATGTGGAATAA
>Ga0182004_10001218_pt1 | contig 18384 bp, 15 predicted proteins | sample Sormic07211540_1_FD_120479 | JGI IMG/M metagenome (GOLD analysis project Ga0182004, IMG submission 120479) | Endophyte microbial communities from Sorghum bicolor roots, Mead, Nebraska, USA - 072115-40_1 MetaG | ecosystem: Host-associated > Plants > Roots > Unclassified | place: USA: Nebraska...
CGCAAACTACGAACTCGATGGTGACGCAAGACACGGACAAGCTTTTTATCCAGGTTCGGCCGCCGAGTTGGCGTAATACCTACGTCCTGCGTCTGATTGTATTGGATTGAGAGAATAATGTGTGTTTGACTTGTCCTCTAGGGGACCCCTGCCCCTCCTTATATATCGTGAAGGGACAGAGTTACAAGCAAAGTATCCTATTTGGTACAATATCTTGTAGCCTTGCGGTGCGCGTCGACCAGTCGTTCGCCGCACGTCTTCATCCTGTGGACCGAGCCACCTCTGATGGTGCGGCCCATATCAATCCATGAAGGTATTGGGGTTTATACCCCCTACACTCCCTGGCCACGCTCACCACGTCGGTCGCGTGCCCGTCGCGCTGGCCACAGGCCGCGAGCTATGGCTCGGTCTTTACGACCTCATCTTCTCCAACAGGAGCATCCATGGTGCCGCTGCCGGTGGCAGACGTCATCTCCATATGGTTTACTACAGCCTTGGCTACAGTTCTAGTGGCCGGGCCTGTCGCACGTCGTCGCTGCAGCCCGCAAGGGAAGGCAGCCCGCTGGAGCTCTGACATGGATGTGCCGCAGACTGCTGCTCGAGAGAACGAAAAATGCTAAGTGTTGCAAGCTTTGAATCCATTCTCAGTTGTTGGATAGGAAATGGAGGGTGGAGATCGTACAAAAGTTACAATGTAACTTTGCTCTGTAAAGTCACCCAATCTGAATCCGGTGGCAGCACCGCAGTCCGCAGAGTAACTTGCTCACGCTGGCTTTTCTTCAGCTGCTGGCTGTTGTTGTTGTTGTGAGGTTGTTTTCGTTCGAAATATCCGTCCGGTTCGTAAACGATTAATGAAAAACTACCGTACCAGTACGTGTAGATTCAAATTTAATTCCCAGAAAAAGAAAATATTGTTAGTATTTTACCGTTTTCAGCAGCTCGCGCCGGCAGACTTGTCCGGTGCCTCCGTCCGGTGTGCCGGCTCTCGTCGTCGACGTGCTCGTGAGTCGTGCCGTTGGGGACCGGACGTGTGTGCCGAGTGCCGTGCTCTCGTCTCGTGAGCCCGTGACGTTGAGGAGGCCGTTAGACCGCGGCTGACCGATACTGGGCCTATCACGTCTTCTGGGCTCCGGCCTTGATTGGTACTGGGCTTACCGCGTACTGGACCCAGTCCGGCCTCGTTGGTGGATCGACTGCTCTGGCCCACCGAGACAGTGTTTGCCCAATGCTTTATGCTGCACAAGGATAGTAAAAGTTGAAACATTCGACGCTTGGTTTTCAATTTTGGCCGCACCACAACATGAGAACTCTACTTTGGTGCCTTTTTGCTAAATTTATGGCTAATAAAGCGTAACTAGAGTTGTCCTAACACATGAGAGAGCTATAATCTTTGTGTTATTTTTTAATTTATGCAATAATGGTATATGATCATGTCATGTGTTATGAATTTCCTCCCATTTTGAAGCCAAGACATTTCAGTGGACAGGTACCACATATATCAGCCTTTCAAAAAAAAAAAAGATATCAAAGACAGCAACAGTCAACGGATAAAACCGCGAGAACGGCTCAACACACGCCACCGACGTCTCGTCTTCGGTCCACTCCGCGTCTCCACAATCACACACTCGACACCGCCAATTCATGGCCTTGGCGACGCCGCTCCGGCTCCGCCACCTCCTCCCAGCGGCAGCGGCGGCGCCGGCCAGGGCCCCGGATCCCGCCGGCCCGTCGTCCCTGGCGAGCCACCGCGCCCTCTCGCTCTGCCGGGGCCGCCTTCTCCGCGCAGGCCTCTCCACCACGCCCCGTTCCGGACTGGTGGCCGTGGCCGCGGCGGCCTCGGCGGCGGGCGGCCGGCCGACGGTACTGGTCACGGAGAATCTGGGCACCGCGGGGCTGGACCTGCTGCGCGCGTTCGCCAACGTGGACTGCTCCTACGAGCTCACGGCGGAGGAGCTCCGCGCCAAGGTGTCGCTCGTGGACGCGCTGGTGGTGCGCAGCGGGACGCAGGTGACGCGGGAGGTGTTCGAGGCCGCGCGCGGCAGGCTCCGCGTCGTCGGGCGGGCCGGTGTCGGCGTCGACAATGTCGACCTCCAGGCGGCCACCGAGGCGGGATGCCTCGTCGTCAACGCGCCCACCGCCAACACCGTCGCCGCCGCAGAGCACGCCGTCGCGCTCCTCGCCGCCATGGCGCGCAATGTCGCGCAGGCCGATGCGTCGCTCAAGGCCGGTACGTACGCTCCTCGTTTTAATTTGCTCCCAGCAAATTTGTGCACACGATAGCGCGACCACGCTGTGCCAACCACACGTTGTGCGAACAGATAAGGTCGGTCCTGCTGCTGTTAATAATTACTAACAATGTGCACGTACAAAGGGGGAAGTGAAATGCGATGCAATTCTCTACTACTCCATAGTAGTAAGTAGTTTGATCGTTGCACATTGCTTGCAAATGAGATGTAGTCCATGTTTACGCCGACTGATACACATGTTTGAAGTTAGTCCATGTTTCTGTAGCTGTGTACTTTATTAAGTGCTTTCAAGGTTAGGTTGTAAATGATGTTGGCGTGATGTTGGGACTTGAGAGAGGAAGTTTGGTTACATAGGTGCCAATGGCATGATGAAGGGGATAATACGGTGTTGCAGCATTGCCACCATACATGGACTGACAGATTGGGTTTGGTTAAGGAATTAAGTGGTGCATCCGGATCAAACGTGATTGCAGCGCTCGTATCATGATGTTACCAGTGTCATCGCACAAAATATAAATAAGTACTACTTTCCATGTAATGTAATACGAATCTCTGCTGGCATAGCAGAAGCTTCAATAATGTTCTTTCTGAAGCAAATATTGGGGTCTTGTGATGAATTGATGACTTTCCCAGCCCCATTGAGTTCATATTTGTTCTTGGGTTGTGCTATCCTCATTTTACAAAAATCTGAAACTCATTCTTTCCACAGTCTTCTTATATCTTAATGGTCAACGAAGTACTCAACTTTTTCTAGTGTCTGCAACTGCAACTTTAGATTTATCCTGTTTTCTGTGACACGCATAATAAAATCTTTCTTATTGCCGATTTTTAAGTAGAATCATTCTGAATATGAAATTACAATTATTAGCACGCTCCACCAGTAGGTTCATATAAAATACTAGCCATTTTGAGCAAAAGATGATCACTATTGTGTTCCGATTTTCTTTATTTAACAACATCACAAGTTCATTTCACTTGATATAAAAAATATTGTGTTTTTTTAAACGAAATATTGTGGTGATACTGTGCTTGGTTCGTTTGTGCTAACTCATAGTATTCAGGCAAATGGCAACGAAGCAAATATGTTGGTGTTACCTTGGTGGGCAAGACACTAGCTGTTATGGGTTTTGGAAAGGTTGGTCCAGAAGTAGCTCGACGTGCAAAAGGACTTGGGATGGATGTCATTGTTCATGATCCATATGCTGCTGTTGATAGAGCCCGGGCAATTGGAGTAGATATGGTATCATTTGATGAGGCCATCTCCACAGCAGACTTCATATCACTGCATATGCCTCTAACTCCATCGACTGCAAAGCTTTTCAATGATGAAACTTTTGCAAAAATGAGGAAAGGTGTTAGAATTATCAATGTTGCACGGGGTGGAGTTGTTGATGAAGAAGCATTGCTGAGAGCACTTGACAATGGAACAGTTGCCCAGGTAATTCCTTTCGGCATGTCCACTCATGACTTATCCGAATGTTGACAGTGCATAGCTGTTACCTGTTGTCCAACTTTCATATGCATCTGATATCTCTATTTCACTGTGAAAATGTTTTGTCAGAAAAAAGAGAGACATTTTGGCCTTTTTCCTGATTGCATTGTGGTGTGAGTCAGGCTGCACTTGATGTATTTACTGAGGAGCCACCGCCAAGAGACAGCAAGTTAGTGCAGCATGAGAATGTCACTGTCACACCACACCTTGGGGCTAGCACAACAGAAGCGCAGGTTCGCTGGTCTTTTCCTAGCAAACTTATTTGTACCACATCATATCATACTAGCTTATCCTCTTTACTTTATACTATACCTCTGCAGGAAGGCGTAGCCCTTGAAATTGCAGAGGCTGTTATCGGTGCACTGAGAGGAGATCTGGCTGCCACGGCTGTGAATGCCCCAACGGTCCCTGCTGAGGTACTTTCATTACCAATGAAGACATTAAACATAGTCATTTCAGTATACTCATGCAATCTGTTTGCGTCTAAACAGTACATCTCTTCCCACAGGTTTTATCAGAGTTATCTTCATATGTTGTCCTTGCTGAGAAGCTGGGCCGGCTTGTTGTGCAACTTGTAGCTGGTGGCAGCGGGATTAAAGGTATCAAGGTTGTTTTCTCATCAGCCAGAGACCCCGATGACTTGGACACAAGAATTCTTCGTGCCATGGTCACCAAAGGCATCATAGAACCTATTTCAAGTGCTTTCGTCAACATTGTCAATGCGGATTATGTCGCCAAGCAAAGAGGTCTTAGGATCGTTGAGGAGAGAATTTTCCTTGATGGTTCACCTGAGATCCCCCTAGACTCCATCCAGGTCCACCTCACCAATGTGGAGTCCAAGTTTGCCGGAGCCTTATCTGATGCAGGTGACATCAGAGTGGAGGGCAAGGTTAGGGATGGCGCGCCGCACCTCACGCTCGTCGGGTCTTTTAGAGTTGACGTTAGCCTTGTGGGCAACCTAATACTGTGCTGCCAAGTTGATCAACCAGGCATCATTGGGAAAGTGGGGTCAATCTTGGGAAAAATGAACGTTAACGTGAGTTTTATGAGTGTCGGTAGGACTGCTCCGGGGAAGCAGGCGATAATGGCCATTGGAGTTGATGAGGAGCCTGAGAAGGAAGCTCTCAAATTGATTGGTGACACACCGTCTGTTGAGGAGTTTGTCTTTCTTAAGCTATAGAGAGGAAGTAGGTAGGAACCCAAAATTACATTTGTGCTATATTAGCATGAGATTGATTTTGCCAAGATTTTAGTAGCTAGTTTGGGGTACTGTAGAATGCCATTCTTTTGTGTTTTATGTCCTTGAGGACACGTCGATCACAGAGATATATCAAGGGGTACATGCAAAATGAAGTGTTTTTCCTCGGGCCCTACTGTCTTGCTATCCTGTTAGACTCTGGTGATGCTATTTACCTGTTAGAATATCTCTCTAGCTTCTGGTTTATAGGGGCCTCTGCTCAGCCTTCTGAATTGACACTCTTGTGGTCCTCACAAACAGGTTTGAATACTCCACTGTTTTACAAAAAAATGGTCATAGCTAACCATTTACTTGATCCTTGCTCAAATATAAGATATCTAAGCATTCAAATTTTGTTCTAAATTATAAGAGATTCTAGGTGAACTAACCTCAACCTAATTTGAAAGTCAGCATTCACATGCATATCTACTATTGATATTTATCCTAAATCTGAATATGGTAATCACAATATTTCCCATGATCAAGGGAGGGTTATATGTGTCATTCACTTTACCCTATATGTGTTCTATAGATATCTTGTATTACAATGCAGTGCCTGTAGAGTAGGAAAAGTGCTATCAAGATATCTTGTATTCCCCGGGTTGTGGGGAGAAGCGTGGGTAGAAAAAACTATATAAAAGCACGCTGTTTAGCTTCTAGCTTCAACTTATTTTGACCATATTCAGCTTTTATGTTGTACCAAACAGACCATATGCATCTGGATCAATGTGTAACTTGTTATATCATGGCATGGATAAACAAAGGAGGGCGAAACCAGTTGTAACAATAGCCTTGATAACTTGATCCTGAAAAGCGTTGCAAACACAAGTGTGTTAAAACAACATAAAAAACTGATTTAAATAAGATTCAATTCCCGCAATGCCACTGGAATTTATAACCAAAGCCTTTAGGATTAGGCATGGAACAAAGGAAACAAATTGATATAGACAAAATGTTATTATGAAGCGGTAAATAATCAAAGCATTCAGGATTAGCCATGGAAATAGATTGGCACAAGAAAAATGACACACACTTAAAGTAGTATAGACTAATACAAATGGGCATGAAAACACAGTATTAGGAACACCCTAGCCACACACATTGCACCACTAGTATTAGAAGACACTATAATAGAAAACACTAACTATAGCCAAGACATCCACAACATACAAACCATCCATAGCAATAGAAAATGCACATCATTTGAAACACATGAACAAATTAAAACAATCCATGGTCATAGGAAACATAGAAAGAAAAAGACAAGACTAGGAAATAAAGGATCAGAAGAAACAGGTGTAGGATCTTCTTCTACCACGGAACAAATAAAAAGATATAATAAGGACATAAAGAAAGAGATAAGATGGTTACACTTGCAAAAGAAGGTTCTACTACCGAGAAACGAATGTGAGAAAATCATATTAGATTGAGTTAAAGGCAAAAATAAAAGAAGATGTGAAAGCTTGAAAGCAACTGCTTTTCTCTCTTGATTAGGTCTAGGAAATCTGATATTTAAGTGAAATCGGTTATCAAGAATTCCGATTTTGGTAAGTATTAGCTGAATTTGTTGCTAGAACAACTAATGGCTGACTAAAATTAGTTTGGGTTGAATCGGTTAACCATAAGGCATATTATACCTCTACAGGAGATAATGTGACAATAAAATTGCATAGGTAGATAGTCACCCAACAAAAAAAAATGCAGCATTGCAATAAAACAAAAGGAAAAAGCAACAAAGAATGTTTGTAACAGATAAAATCTCGTAGACATACATCTAAATATGCAAATGCACATACTTTTTAGTGTTTAACATAATATATATACGGTCATAAAGAAATTTGGTTAACATCAGCTCAAAAACGAATCACCGATCACTGAATAGTGTCAAAGTCTTCACCGAACATCATATCTCAAAAACTTTATGTGACTTTTGATTACATCAGTTCAGCTCAATTAATCAGTCTTGCTGAAATGTTGCCACGCCGGCCTGGTCTCGATCAACTGCAGTACGTGCATCTAGGATTTTGCAGGGTATCCAATCGGTGGCATCATATATATATATATATAGACACACGTGAAATTTCACAGAAGTTGACCCTTTTAGTTTGTGGCATCTGGCATGAGTGAGCAGCCGGCGGTGCATCTCTAGACTTTTTTTGAGCACGTTTTTCTTGTCCCACGACCAGTCTGCGCCATGTGACATCGCATTGTCAAGATCAGAGACCTCTCATCTGTTAGGTGAAGGACACTAGACACGCCCAATATTGTACGTACCATGTTCTTACTACTGTGTACCCGGCCTCTCTGTCGACCCACCACCCCACATCCATGTCGATCTAACACCTTTCTCTCGCAAAAGGACGGCCGGCCGGCCATCGGCAACTCGCTGGCCAACCATTCGCGGTTCGCGCGCCCCCTCCTTTTCCCCCATCGACGACGACGGTGGCCCATCATCACCTCAACGCGGCCACGCCTTTCGCCGCTGCAGCTGCAGCCGCGCCCAGTGGCCACTACCACTACTACTGTAAGTCCGATCCGGCCGGTCGCATCTCAAGGCTTGGTTCGCCGGGGCCGGCATGCGCGGGCATCGATCGTCGTCGTCGCCGTCCGTCCTCCGATCGATATCGATCCTCTGCCGCGCGCCTTTCGCCAGCTTTCGACACCGAGCTAGCTGAGCCCCGGGTCCGGGTGAGTGCTGCGCGCACACACTCGCTCGCTCACTCACCCGGCCCGGACAAAAGCAGACCCCGATCGACGGCGACCGTCGTGGTCACGCGGGGACGAGTGGAAGAGAAATCGCGGCGGGGCTCTCGGTGGCACAGGAGTGCACGCAACTCCCTCGCGCTTCTTTCCGATCCTGGATCCTCCTGTACCTGTCACTGTGGATGCTGCATGCTCTGTACCGGTCAGTGTAGCAAACACTGCTCCGCGGTTAATAATCCTTATCTCCAGAACCCTATCTGAACTCTGACTGCTGCTGCATATAGTACAGTAATCCTCAAGCAAGTTCATCATCAAGCAACTTGTTCGTTTGACGGATAAACCTAAACGAGAGCGACTGATTTATTGTAAAAGAAAAAAAATTCTGCTGAAATGGCTGGCAAGTTCGGCCGATAATGTCAAACGAGGGAGGGGTAGGAGCAGACGAGGCGTGGCATGGCTGACAGGTTCAGCTGATAGTCAAGAGAGATGCTAATAATCACGGCACGCGCGTTCAGGACACACGACCGACGGCGACGTCCAGCCGCTGCGCTGGGTTTTGGGGGCTGGAGAGCCGGAGATGCTCTGCCGGAGTACGTACGTACTCGTATGTGTTAGCAAAGCTTAGGAAAGAGTTGACGCTGCTGGCTGGATTTGACAGAAAACCATGGCCACAAAAAACTCTGTGGTGGATTCCTGAAGCTACTGGCTCCTGATCATCATCATCACGAACCTTTGAATAGATATACAACTAGATTTGCAAGCGACATGCATGCATGTAAGCACTCACTCATTTCGTCAACACGTACTGGCGCTCGATCGCAAATGAATGGTTTTCGTTTTCGCCTAATCATGCTGCTTCGAAGCAGACCGGCAAGCAGGAAGCATATGGAGCTGACGGACGGGGGAAATTTCGCAACTACTTTCCGTGGAATGAAGGCCTTGTTTAGTTCAAAAATTTCGTGAGACTGTAGCACTTTCGTTTGTTTGTGGTAATTATTGTCCAACTATAGACTAACTAGGCTTAAAAGATTCGTCTCGTCAATTTCGACCAAACTGTGCAATTAGTTTTTATTTTCGTTTATATTTAATACTCCATGCATGCGTTTAAAGATTCGATGTGACGGAGAATCTTGAAAAATTTTGAGTTTTTGGGTGGAAGTAAACAAGGCCCAAGAAGGGAAGGGAAGGGAGGCTCAAGCATGGATTGCCGGAGTCGCGGGCAAATCTTCTGGAAAATTCCGACCGTGAAGCGTCGGGTCGGAATCGGAAAATCCATCGCGTTTTCCGCATCAAGCGCCGAAGCCCAAATCTTCCAAGTCCTAAATGCGGCGATCACGTGAAGAAAGCTTAACAGCACGGGGAGGTGGGCCCGCCCCAGACGTTGCCCCGCGGCGGAACCAATCGCCTTCCGGCGTCGAGTCGGTGTTGCACCGGCCCCCACCGCCCTCATCCGCTACGCACAGCAAACCAGTAGACCACCGTGAGGCGCAGCCCTCTTCTTTAGAAACCTGGTACTCAATCCATCCTAAATGAGAAGACGCATGATTTTTTTACATTAAATTTGAGCACTTATCTTATTTATTAAAAGTTTATACGAAATATTATTTTTTTTATTATGGCTTGGTTTATTAATAAAAACTTTTTAAGAATGATTTAAATTTGATTATGTTTGTATAAAATTTTTAAATAAGATGAGTAGTTGTAATGAGATTGCAAAACGCATCGGAGCCGATGGTGTACAACCTCACGACCAAGATTAGCTCGTACTAGGCAGGACATGAGGACGTGCAGGGCCGAACACCAACCGTTGCCAAGGGACAACATCCTGTGCCGTTGACCCCTTTATGATGCAGTTGGCAACAACACGGTCACATGCACGGGGAGGAACCGCACGGGATCATGAGCTTTAGGATATGACGGCATCTGGTTCGTCACCCGGCACCCACGCCAAATGACGCTTCTGCCCCCCATAGGGGGCTTGGGGGGTTGTCGCGAGCCAACGCGTCCGCGTCAGGCGTATGTATGGTGGGTCAAGATTCCCCGGGGCGCCGGACTGTGACTCAACGCGGCCGAGTCGCCCGTTCTAGCACGCTAAATTACCAAACTGCCCATCTCTATCCTGTCAGTCAGTGCCTTACCTGTCACAACAAAATCCAAAATCCCAATTTCCAAACTTGAAAGGAAAAGCTTTGTCCATTTCCAACGAAATACTACTATTGAGGCCTGTTTAGTTCACCCCGAAATCCAAAAAGTTTTCAAGATTCCCTATCATATCGAATCTTACGGGACATGCATAAAGCATTAAATATAAATAAAAACAAAACTAATCACACAGTTTGACTGTAAATCGTGAGACGAATCTTTTGACCCTAGTTAGTCTATGATTAAACAATATTTACCACAAACAAACGAAAGTGCTACAGTAGCGAAATCCAAATTTTTTCCAGATCTAAACAAGGGCTGATTCTCCTAGGAACTCGTTAGTTGCGTCACCATTGACTTTTAGACTGAGAATTTTCTAATTTGTATAAGTGATGTTGTGATTTGGAAGGTTAGATACACATATTTTAATTATATACATATAGTTTTGTGAGAAATAAGGGGTAGTCTTAGGTAAAGATGGTAATAGGTACCTAAAATCTGAAACCCGATGGATTTTTACTCTATTAGAGCAAGGGTATGGGTCAATTTTTCTACCCATGGTTTTGTTAATGGACAAAAATCTAGACCCAACGGGTTTGTGAGCATGGGTCTAGGATGTAGTACCCAAACCCGTAAATCTATGCGTTTTAAAAACCCGATCCATCATAGTGAAGCTCATATCAGTCCACAATATCCTAAATTTTTCTACTAAACTACTATGTGCTGAGACATATATAAGATGATATGTCCATTCAAGTGAAAATGAGAAGAATGAATACAATTTTATGTTGTGAGACATAATTTTCATGTTTTATTTTTTTCTTTATTGCTATGTGAATGTGCTCATGGGCAACCCGATGGGTACCCATGACCCGACGGGTACGGGTCTAGTCACCAAATTAAACCCGTCATGAGTCATGGTTTTTTAGCGGGCAAATTTTATGTTTATAGGCATGAGTTTGGGCTAACAAAACCCAACGAATTTACACCGTTGCCATCTCTTGTTTATGGAAGAAGAATGTCTTTTTATTTCAGAGCAATCCTGTTAAAAAATGAGAGACTGTTTCTATAGACGGCTTAGAATTTTTCCAACAGGAACTATGCTTCATGACAAGTCTAGCATTGTGAAGTTTGTTTTTACTATACTGACTTCGATAGTACCATCACTACCATTGGAGTGTTTTTCTATCTATTTCCAAATTATATGCTATTCCCCTACTTACTTTTTGAGAAATTTATATGATTGCATTGGGATAGGAGCCACATATATGACTGAATCGTCCAAAATGTCCGATGCAAGATTTTATATCACCCCATAGTTTTGCGATGGCGACCAATGGACATATGTCCTACCAGTCAAAATCTATAACATGCAGTTGAAATGATCTCTTTTTAAAATCATTCAAGGAGCAAGAGAGCGTGGGAGTCGACAACGCAACATGTAGTCAAGAAAAAGACATAATATAGGGCTTTTAGAGCGGAAGAGCGAGCAAGAGCCGCTTTGGCTGAAGCTAATTACAAAATATTTTTAGACAAACAAAAAGATAGAGACAAAATATATAGGGAGGACCTATCACAGGATCTAGCTATGGAGATCATTGATAACTCAAAGAGAGTTAGTAATGGGACTTTCAGTCAAAATTCTCTGACCAAGGGGGTCATGATGAGTAATATGGTTGATTCCTCTAAGGGAGAGGGGTCTAACCATGTAGGCCAAGATATTGTTGAACTATGAAGATTTTTTTCTGGAATGTTAGGGGCTTAGGAAAGTCCTATAGAAGGAATTGGGTCAAAGATCATATTACGATGGAGGATCTAGATATAGTGGCTATTCAAGAAACCATTAAAGCTGATTTTCTAGATATTGAATTGAAAGAGTTATCGGGTGACAAAGATTTTCAATGGGTCTGGACTCCAGCTAAGGGTCATTCGGGGGGTCTGATTACTGGTATCAATAGAGATGCTTATGATCTAGAACATTTATCACTTGTTCCTTTTTCCTGGCCACTTTGGTCAGAAATAAGGTGTCTAATCATAGGTTCTGGCTTCTTAACATATATGGTCCTGCCCAACATTCCCTCTCGGCTGATTTTCTTAAGAAAGTCCAAGAATTTGTTAAGTCTGAACGTCTTCCTATTTTGATGGGTGGAGATTTTAATCTGATTAGAAGCAATAAAGAGAGAAACCAGGGTCAGGGGGATCCAAGGTTAATGGACATGTTTAATAATTTCATTGGGGACTTACAGTTGAGAGAAGTTTACATTAGTGGAGTCAAGTTCACTTGGTCTAACAAACAAAAAAACCCTACCGTAGTTAAGTTGGATAGGATTCTTGCTTCCTCTAATTGGGATACTTTTTATCAATCATGCTTTGCGTGGTCAAAAGCTAGAGTAGGCTCTGATCATTCTCCTTTGATTCTAGACACTGGTGAGGGGCAAAACAATAAGACCAAATACTTTTATTTTCAAGAAAAATGGACTCTTGCGGATGGTTTTGACGCTATGGTGAGGAATAAATGGAATGACAAAAAGCTGTCTTTTCCTTCGCACAGTTATTCTCTGGATATATGGCATGGTTGCCTGCAATCTTTGAGAAAATTCCTAAGAGGCTGGAATCTAAGGAATTTGGGTGAACAGAAAGTAATAAAATCAGACTTGGCCAAAAGGGTGGAAGAGATAGATATTCTTGCTGAACAAAGATTACTAACCATGGTAGAGTGGGAAGAAAGAATTTCTTTAGAAAATAGGTTAGATGGGATAAATAGAAATGAGGACTTGCAATGGAAGCAGAAAGCTGGGAAAATGTGGATCTTGCAAGGGGATGCAAATACCCATTTTTTCCATCAGTTTGTGAATGGTAGGAGGAGGAAAAAAATGATTGCGTTTTTAGATTCTGATGAAGGGGAAATCAGGGGTCAAAAGGATATTACTAATCACACTGTAGGCTATTATAAAAACTTGTTTGGCCCAAACAATAATTGTTGCTTACATCTTGGAGAAAATTTCTGGCCTGAAAATTTAAAAGTTCATGAGGAGGACAAACATAGCTTGATTTGCCCTTTCTCCATGGAGGAGATCAGGGATGTGGTTATGAACTTAAAAGATAACTCTGCCCCTGGTCCGAATGGTTTCAGCGTTAGCTTTTTCCAAAATTGCTGGGATATCATCAAAGGGGATATGATGAAAATGTTCCAAGATTTTTGGGATAATCGTCTGGATATTAAGAGATTAAATTTTGGTGTTGTCACTTTAGTTCCCAAACTAAAAGAGGCTAACACTATTAAACAATATAGACCTATTTGTTTGTTGAACGTGGACTATAAATGTTTTACTAAGGTTCTAACTAACAGATTAGTTCCTGTTGCAAAAAAAGTAATTGGGAAAAACCAAACTGGGTTTATTAAAGGGTGAAATATTTTAGAGGGAGTGGTTGTCCTTCATGAGGTTCTTCATGAACTTCATAGATCTAAGTCAAGGGGCCTAATTTTGAAAATTGACTTCGAAAAAGCTTACGATCGTGTTAGACGGGACTTTTTGGAAACAGTCATGCAAGGGAAGGGGTTCCCTCAGAAATGGATTTCGTGGGTTATGGCAACTGTTAAGGGAGGTAAGGTGTGCATAAATGTCAATGGGGAAAGAAGTGACTACTTTAGAACCTTTAGAGGTCTGAGGCAGGGGGACCCTCTTTCCCCTCTCCTTTTCAATCTTGTTGCTGATACCTTAGGGGTGATGCTTCAGTCAGCTATTGATAAAGGTCATTTGACTGGAGTTTTGAATGATCTTATTCCTGGTGGAGTATCTCATATTCAATATGCTGATGACGCAGTTATTATGATAGATGCTTCTGTTCAGTCGATCACCACTCTAAAAACTATCCTATATTGTTTTGAATGGCTTACAGGTCTAAAAATTAACTTTCATAAAAGTGAAGTTTTTGTCTTTGGAGTTTGTCAAGAAGAGAAAGAGAGATTGGCGAATATGCTTAATTGTGTCTTAGGGACTTTTCCTATGAGATACTTGGGAATTCCAATTAGCTATAAACACTTAAACATGAGTGTTTTTAGATTTTTAGCTCAAAAGATGCTTAAAAGGTTAGATCCTTGGAAAGGGAAATCGTTAAACTCTAGGGGTAGACAGATTTTAACAAACACTTGCTTAAGCTCCATTCCTATTTACTGTATGGGTTTCTACCTTCTTAAGGATGGGACGCATAGTGAGAGGATAGCATCAGATCCAGATTCCTTTGGAGGGGAGCTGAAGAAAAATTCAGATATCATATGGCGAAATGGGATATGGTTAGTAGACCAAAAGACCAAGGGGGTTTGGGTATTATAAACACTAAAATCATGAATGAGAGTCTTCTGGTTAAATGGATTTGGAAAATCTTTCAGCAACCAGATGAGCTTTGGTACAAAATTCTTGAAGCTAAATACTTAAGGGGTCATGGTTTTTTTGATTCTAAGGTAAATGGGGTTTCACAATTTTGGAAGGGTTTGCATAATGTAAAACATCTCTTTAAGTGGGGAGCTGTTTTCAAAGTGGGCAATGGTAAACTCTGCAGGTTTTGGGAGGATTGCTGGATTCAAGATGTGCCTTTAAAAATCCTCTACCACAACCTTTATAAGTTGTCTAGGAATCCTTTTTGCTTTGCTAGTGATTGCTATGAGAGGGGCTCTTGGGTAGTTGAATTTAAAAGATGCTTATCTTCCCGAGATTATGACAGTTGGCTGGGTCTTTTACATTTGCATAAGGATTGTTCTTTGATTGACAACAAGGCTGATTGTACACATTGGGCCCTTGATAGGAAAAAGAATTTTTCTACCAAATCTTTATACAGATTCTTAACTAACAGGGGAGTTAGCAGCAGAATTGCTGGGGTCATATGGAAGAACAGGGTTCCTTTGAAGATCAAATTTTTTTCTTTGGCAAATTTCTAATAATAGGCTCCAGGTTGCTGCTAACCTAATTAGAAAAGGGTGGAAAGGTTCTCTGCTCTGTGGTGTTTGTGGTCAGGTGGAAGATATTGATCATCTTTTCTTTCATTGTCACCTGGCAAAGTTCATCTGGGAGGTAATTTGTGAAGTGTTTCATTTGTCTTCACATCCTACCTCATGGGAAGAGTTCTCTGTCTTTTGGTTAGGGGGCAAGGGGCCTCTACCAAAAAATCTGATCATGTTCTTATTCTCGGCCTTTGCTTGGGCTTTATGGATCACCAGAAACAAGATTGCTATTGAAAAGAAATTTCCAAAAGCTCCAATTGATGTGATATATTCTGCCATGTTTTTGATTCAGAAATGGAGCGTGCTTCTTAGGGAGAAGGACCAGAAGCAGATTATGAAGGCAAAAGGAGACATTCTAAACTGGCTCAAGTCTTTTAAGATGAATCCTATCCTGCATTCAGATGTTGTTGAACTCTAGCTTGTATTTTTTTGAAGTTGAAAAAGACATAAATGTTAGGATCAACAGGCAACATAATCTGCTGTTCTTTTCCCGCGTAGCGGATTTTTTTTGCGAGGTTGAATTTCCCAACTTTTTATTTTAGGACATTAATAATCTACAATGATTTTATCATCTTGAGATCTGCCCAACTCAATTATCTGCACTGTATTTTTTAAAAGAAAATAAAACGATAGTAGAATTTTAATTTCCCTCCACAATTACAGCACCATACATATATCAGTATATATAATAATTATTTTAGTAGTAGTTGGGACCATTAGGGGGCAGTTTGGACATTTAGCTCGGTCCCAAGATCTGTTTCGGTGGCAGAGAAAGTTGGACTGATTTTGACATGCATCGAATCACCGGCTGATTATTGATACTCAAGGCAGCTAATTTTCTAACGGTGCAGTTGACGGTGTGAGATCTGTAAAGCTAATCTTTGTCCTTTTCAGCTTTGAGGAACTATAGAGGTTGTACCTTTGTGGCCTTACTGCTACCTTAGACGGCGGCTGCTTTCAAAATATCTTTAGTTAAGCTCTGAAGCCCCTACGTATATTCGATCTATGCTAAATTTTAAATTAACATAGCTTAACCTATGATAGGATATAGTACCACTACAGTATATACATAGCATGAGTTTTAGGACAAAAATTAACTTTTTTTTCAAAATGTGTTACAATTTCAATAAGATGTACAAAATGCATGTCTGGAACTATTTAGATCCACTAGCTAATTTTTAATCGGATGCCATTTGGATCCACCAACTAATATGTGGTTAGATAATGAGTTCAAGGTGCATATGAACTATTGACACATATTAGCAACTTCAAACCAGCTAATGGAACCAGTAATTAGCAACTCCCTATCTAATAACTAACAGTTTTATTAACATATCTGTTTGGATCGACTATTACTAAATTTAGCAAGTAAATTTTAGTGTTAATGGATCCAAACAAACCCTAACTAATGATGCTAAACTTTTCTTTTGGAAATTTAGATCAATGAAAATATTTTTGTGGTTTCAATCTAACCATTTTTATTGAAGCAATGATTATGAGTTACCACAAGTGTTGCCAGATTCTAACATAAACCCACATACTATGTGGCACCAGTATGATATTTTAGGTCCAATTTAGAATGTGGGATTTTTCTATTTCTTATGTTTTTCTCTATAAAAATGAAATGATAAAATTATATACAGCACCAAAGAACTTGCAATAACAGAATCGATCTGTCATGTATCAACAGAATTCTTGTAGTGTCCATTGTCCAAGATTACGAGAGGATGGTGTTAGTGTTGGTCACGTCTAGAATTGTCGCCCATAAGAACACAACATGATTGACTAAGTTAATGACTGTGATAGGTAAACCACTACTCTATTTTCATAGCTTGGTTCTTATCCAATGGTTGACTGAGACGACTAATGGTTGTGATGGTCCGCTATCATATTTATTGGTTCATCCAATAGTTAGGTTAGGCCTTGTTTAGTTCCAATTTTTTTTTGCAAAATAAACACTGTAGCAATTTCGTTTGTATTTGACAAATATTATCCAATCATGGACTAACTAGGCTCAAAAGATTCGTCTATCAAATTACTGGTGAATTGTGTAATTACTTTTTATTTTAAATCTATATTTAATACTCTATGCATGCGTCTAAAGATTTAATGTGACGGAGAATCTAAAAAATTTTGCAAATTTTTTTTGGAACTAAACAAGGCCTTAGTGTACGTTCACCAATTATATTCGGGCACTTGTTAGCACTATCGTGCAAACAATTGTTTAACCCATGTGCACACCGTTTAAACACTATACTGTGGTATTCTATTTTGTTTAATTGACAGTTTATCCCATTTAAATGAGACCATGTTATTCAGTCACGTGGCAGTTCAGTCTGAATAAGAACGAGACAAACAAGTGACCGTCTATTTATCATTAAATGTTTAGTATAACTCTACTTGTTAGAGAAAATCTTTTTACTAAGGATCTCACATAGAGAGATCAAACTAACGCATGAGCTCTCATCGACAAACTCAATAAATGAAATGCTGTCACTAATTCTTGGCTTCTTGCAAAACCAAATCTTGTGATATATATTAGCACTTTTACAGTGCTCACAAACAAAAAAACACTAGGTGCGGATTATCTTAACAGTTCGTTGCTCGAGATAAGGGAAAAAAAAAAGAGTAAAAACCATAGCCTGCAAAGGATAGAGACAGTGCAAGCTTCAGTCGCCGCTTGTGCTAACCCGAAACGTGAGGCTGGAGTTTGGCAGGCCGGCCGTTTATCCGCGGCGTCTAATCCCAGCATCACCGTCAGGGATTAGCCCCCACATGGATACTGGGATTCCTCTCTTCCTCTGCTCTGTCCCCGCGCGGATGTCCAACAACACGGCCCACCCAAGCCCAGCCAGCACTCCTGACGCGACGCAGATATCTTCCCCTCGTGCGCGGGGCCCACCTCCATCAACATGACCCGCGTGGGGCCCACGCCCTCACGCCGAAATCCCCCCCGGAAAATAATACTATTTTAACCAGATTTCGCTTGGTTCCCAGCCCACCACGTGTGCCGTCCCCGCCACGTCACCGTCCCCCACCTACTACTACATGTAGCGCGCCCCATCACCACCATGCGCTGCCTGCCTCCACTACCACGCCGCGCTGCCTCCCCAGTCCCCTCCCCTCCCTCCCCACCACCACCACCACCACAAGAACCGCGTCGGCAGACACCACCGCTGTCATTGCCGCGGCCAGGCGCGCCAGCCAGGAGAAAGGCGGGAGGCGCCTGCTGTGCTTAGCCGCTTGCTGACCTCGCTCGTTCGATGGAGCTGCACAAGTACTGGGGCGTGGGTGGCCGGCGGTGCGGCAGCTGCGAGGCGGCGCCGGCGGCGGTGCACTGCCGCACGTGCGTCGGCGGGTCGTCGTCGTTCCTCTGCACGACGTGCGACGCGCGCCCCGCGCACGCGCGCCTGGCCCACGAGCGCGTGTGGGTGTGCGAGGTCTGCGAGCTGGCCCCCGCCGCCGTCACGTGCAAGGCCGACGCCGCCGTGCTCTGCGCCGCCTGCGACGCCGACATCCACGACGCCAACCCGCTGGCGCGCCGCCACGCGCGGGTCCCCGTCGC
>Ga0182004_10001219_pt1 | contig 18379 bp, 20 predicted proteins | sample Sormic07211540_1_FD_120479 | JGI IMG/M metagenome (GOLD analysis project Ga0182004, IMG submission 120479) | Endophyte microbial communities from Sorghum bicolor roots, Mead, Nebraska, USA - 072115-40_1 MetaG | ecosystem: Host-associated > Plants > Roots > Unclassified | place: USA: Nebraska...
AAACTAGAGTAGCTTACTTACTTGTATAGAAACTTTAGGTAGCTTTCTAGTGTAAGTAGTGACATAGCTCTTGTGTGCCTAGTGATTATATCAACTAGAATTGTTGGATAGGTGGCTTGCAAATACTCCATTAGAGCTAGAGCAAAAAGCTTCGCTTTGTTATTTACTAACCTCTTGCTCTAGTGAGTTTGTAGAATTTTTAAATAGGCTATTCACCCCCCCTCTAGCCATATTAGGACCTTTCAAGCGTCGAGGTGACATAATTGGTGCAATTTGTTGAACTAGACGTATATGAGGTCATCTCCATGGAAGTAGTTATGTTGTCGAATACGAAGAGAAATTCAATTATCTTCCCTGTCAGACGCCTCCATGCACCACTTGTTTATTGCATACATTTGTGTGTCAAGATCATGTAAGTGCTGAGGGTTCATTTGATTCGTGCTCGGTTCATATCTTGCCCTCCACTGATCAACTATCTGGGCCTTTTCAAACGTGTGACGTCCAGCAATAGCGGCAATGTCTTCGATATTTAGACCGTTTTGTCCTAAGTAATGCTCAAGCGAATCTAGTTCGACAAGATGAATCTAGTTTAGACAATGATGCCTTACATATCGAACATGCATCCAAATTCTCGTATTCCTCCCCACGGTAGAGGATGCAGTCATTAGGACATGCGTGTATCTTTTGGATTTCTAATCCCAAAGGACAGACAACCTGTTTTGCTTCATATATAGTGGTGGGCAATTCATTGCCTTTCGGAAGCATCTTTTTTATGATCTTCAATAACCGCCCAAATATCTTGTCGGATGTACCATTCATTGCCTTCCATTGCAGCAATTCCAGTGTGGTACCCAACTTTTTTTGCCCCTCTTCAGTGGTGGGATATAGCGATTTCATGTGGTCCTCTAGCATGCGCTCAAACTTGGACTTCTCTTTCTCACTTTCACATTCTCTTTGTGGATCACGGATGGCATCACCAAAAGCATCATCGCCCCGATCATCTTCTGCCGCTACCTCTTCTTCATCATCTCCCCCCATTGTAGCATCATAAAGCCACTGTACTAAGCAATAATGTCGGCGTGGTCCAATTTTTCTTCTTCTTCACCTTTATCCATTATAATTCCGCTTTCTCCGTACTTGGTCCAACAAATATAGTTTGGTATGAACCAGACTTTAATAAGTGTGAATGAAGAGACCTTGAGTTAGAATATTCCGTCAAATTCTTGCACATGGCACATGGACAACACATGAAACCGTCCCTCTCGTTTGCCTCGGCCACACTTAAGAAATAGTGCACGCCATTAATGAACTCTTCGGAGCGCCGATCGGCATTATACATCCAATTGCGCGTTACCATCTGCATTAAATATAGCATATATGTTATGAAAACCATGCACATATAGTTACTCATCTTATTGCACAACATGTCTAACACACATAGTTGATTAATTCAAGCAAGTCTGGCTACAACAAAGACAATCGCAACTAGCACTAAAAAAACTAAAACTAAAATGCACTTAAGCAACATAATTAGTTCGCATCTAATCCAACTATAATAGACATATCATTTGCTTGATCAACATCGATGGGCTCCTTCCACTGGCTCACTGCCTCATCACCTTCAGTCTCAACCACCTACGCAAAAGATTTCTTGATGTGTTGAATGTATTCTTCCTCCCAGTACCAACATGTACATCTGCCGGTACCGTCACACTGAAATTAGAAGAGAGAATCAAAAGTTTAAGTAATATCATTAAAAAATAGGCACATATATAAGCAAATGTCTGGAAATAACTCACATTACGATCTGGACACTTGTAGAATATAATACCCTTGTTTACTCTCTCTTTCGATACTTTGTACTCCATCACAATCTTCTGCCTACACTTGTCGCAAGTAATGAGAGGAAGTTCCGGCCGGTATCGCTTTGGAACCCGTTGAGAGACCGAGGATCTGGTCACGGTTGCCATCTACTATCCATACTTAATTTTTAAATAATTACAAATTCTATATTTTCTAATAAACAAGTATGATTAAAGAAGAACCTAATAATATTTTTTATTTGTCTAGCTACTTCAACAAATTTTCTAAATTATGCAATGGATATTATGTAGTAATAAAAACCTATCAAGTGATATTAACAAACTAATTAATTTGAACTATCCAACTATCTAAGATCATTATTGCAAACTATATACATTAACTAAATTCCAATCCTCTCATGTTCTAAAGAAAAAAAGATTTAAAAAGATACTATAATTCATTCTTGCAAACTACATTAATACTAGGTAAACCATGAAATATGATATATATGGATACTAATTCAAGCGATGAATTCAAATTCAAGCGAAGGATTCAAAATAACAAGTGCATTTGAGCTAAAAATGATGGGAAAATCACAAGCCAAAAACAACATGAAAAAGACAAGAAAGGATGAAGATAGTCACCTCCAAGCACGAAGAGACGATAACGGAGTCGAAGAAGATTAAGGATAGGCGCCGGAGATGAAGAACAAGCAAGAAGAACAAATGCAAGCTTTAGCAAGAACAATGGTGCTCTCTGGTTTTAAATGACTCAGGCAGAGGGGAGGAGGTAGCCGCGGCCTATAAACCGAACCCTTTAGCACCGGTTCAAGGCACAAACCCGGTCTAAAGGTGACCCTTTAACACCGGTTTGTGCCTTGAACCAGTGCTAAAAGGTTTGACCCGGCCTGTGGCACAGACCGAGGCTAAAGGGAACCCTTTAGCACCTGTTGGTAATACAAACCGGTGCTAAAGGGTCTCTGCTCCGACAGCACTGGTCAGTAGCCGTTGGGCAGGCCCCTTTAGCACCGACCTGTGTTACAAACCGGTGCTAAGGGGGTCTTTAGCCCTGGACCGCAGAAGGGCCGAGGCTTTTGACGATTTTGGGCATCGATCAATGCCTCGTTCCGTAGTAGTGTGTGTTGGTGATTAATAAAAAGGCCAGCCATGCGCCTTTGCCATATTAGTATTAGTTATATGTTGCATTGCACTGTTCAGATTTTTACAATGCAATATTTTTATTTACCTTGCTGAAGGACTGATTTCTATTTTCTATCATTTGATTGACAAAAAAAGTCAGATTTTTGTTATGTCATCTTTACAAAACTTTTTTTTGTCAAAATAGTTCCAATATATATCATGTTCTACTGTAAGGCTATATCATTGACGTAACACATATATTGCTTTATTCATGGCAACTAATGTTATCTTTAAGTGTTCTCGTTATAAAAACTCTTATAAATGGTGTATGGTTTTGTTTCTTATTTTATTTCTTGCTTGTTGTCTGTATGTTTGCATTGGATGATTGTCATCAGTAGAACAAGCGTGGTAACGAGTTTTGAAGATCACTCCTGACCTCCTGTAAAGACTCGGAGCAACTACCTCCGGTAAAAGACAAGTGTTTCCTTGATCACGTTGAAATTCTATTCACACTTAATTTGATAATTACATTATACATGCATATGTCATAATTTAGATCTTGGCATTGGTGATTAACAAAAAGGCCAGCCGTGCGCCTTTGCCATATTAGTATTAGTTAATGGATGAAATGCAATGGAGATGCCATGCTTATTGCTTTTTATGTTGCATTGCACTGTTCAGAGTTTACAATGTAATATTTTTATTTTACTTTGATGACGGTTTCTATTTTCTATCATTTGATTGACAAAAAAGTCAGATTTTTGTTATGTCATCTTCACAAAACTTTCTTTTTCCCTTGTCAAAATAGTTTCAATAAATATCATGTTCTACTATAAGGCTATATATCATTGACGTAACACATATATTGCTTTATTCATGGCAAGTAATATTATTTTTAAGTGTTACCGTTATAAAAACTCTTATAAATGGTGTATGTTTTTATTCTTATTTTATTTCTTGCTTGTTATCTGATGTTTGCATTGGATGATTGTCATGAGTAGAACAAGCGCAGTAATGAGTTTTTGAAGATCAGTTCTGTAAAGACTCTGAGCAACTACTCCTCCTTAGGTAAAAGACAAGTGTTTCCTTGATCACGTTGAAATTCTATTCACACTTAATTCAATAATTACATTATACATGCATGTGCCATAATTTGCTGTGAGATGGAGGAAGAGACAGTGTGGTGCCTATTGACGGTGGCGCAAGCCTAGAAAGAGTAGAGAGAGAGGGAGAAAACCAATGTTTTTCCATGTAACCATGGGTTATTAGGTCAGTATGGTGGGTTATTATGTCCAAAGGGCTATAATGTCATGTTTTATAGATGAGGGGGTTATATAGTCAACCCTTGATAGGTTAGGAGGTTACGTTTAATATGCCACGTTAGCAAAAACCACTTTAAAACCGTCTTGGTTATTTAGACAATTTTCAATAGTTTAAGAGGGGTGCAATATATGGTTTTATAGTTGAGGGGGATAAATAAGCTGCTTGTTTTGTTTGCCTCGGCCCTATTTCCTTTCCGTAGTGACAGAAGTGAAGCAGGATGGGGTGGTGAAGGAAAAGCCCCCATTGGTAGAAAAAACCCACGACACTATCAATAGGTTGAGGACTTAATTTAAGTAGACTTTTTTATTAGATAAATTTCAAAGTGTCCTATGTCTATACAAGTTCGAGTAGAGCGTGTCTAGACATGTTATAGAGTTTGGTTTCAAGATGAATAGTAACTCCCTTGGACCCCTCATTTCTATTTTTGAGATGTTGGTGACTTATTTTGTACTTTATTTGCTTTTAATATAATCCATTACGGGCTCCTTGCCCCTCTTGTTCTTAAAAAAATGAATGGTAACGCAGGTGATGAGACTATAAATTATATATTCCGTGACAATACAACATTTTTGCTAGTAATAATATAATAAAACACCAAAACACATGTAATTCAGGCAAGTGTGTAACAAGCTATATGGTCCTTTACAACGTATAAGCATGTTTGCTATAATACTAAAGAGTGAAGAGATTTATTTGTCGTGTTCTGTTTATAATGCCCTAATGCCTCTACGGTCCCTATTTTGTTTGTGATCTGAGCTCATGATCCGTGCTCATATGAGTTAGAACGATGCACATTAATGCATTCAACGATAATATAAGTTCAATTCCTATACGTAACAGATAAGACAACTATTACATAAATCTCCAAGGCGCAAGTATTCATATGACCACACAACAAAAGGTATTTTTTTCGTTGCTACACACGAAATATATATTTACTATAAATACGAAATAAAGAAAAATAACAAAAAAAAGAGAGATAAAGAAAAAATAACGAAAAATTGCAAAAGGAGTACATAAAAAAAAAACCCGGCCCAGGAGAAGGCCCGTGCGGGTGGGCTATCTCCCCCCCCTCCCCTTCTGTCTGCACCACCTAGCCGACCACTACCGCCGCCGCCACCGTACGGCAGGTGCCGAGGCCTTCGTCGGTCTCTTCTCCGGCGACGAGCACCCATCAGGTATTCCCACCCCTTCTTTTACTTTCGTGCTGAACGAGACCGAGCCCCCAAACCCTAACCCTAACTCAAAGCTATGATGCCTACTAACTCGAACTTTTTGCATGAATTATCGGGTGCACATGTGTACACCTCTGTCCTGGTCCGCCCTTGGTTGCTGTTGCCTTGCGGACTGCATACGTGGCCCCATTCCGTAGGATTCTTGTTGCTCTCAGAATGCTGATTCTGCTTCCTCTGTCTCGTTTCATCAGAGTATAAGTAGCTGCTGTCAAAGTGTACATGAGCAATGGTTTGTGTTGGGTCCAAAGCAATAAGACCCAAGGGGAGCACAGGAAATGGCTTGGGAGATGGAGCTTTAGATGATAGCTCACACAAGAAGAGGGCAAGGAAGGATAAGAGCGAGAAACCCCGGAAAGGGGGTCACAGCTCGAGTAAAGGACCTTCTGTAGGGAAACCTCAGCATGGGAAGGATAGGAAGCAGAGCAGCGATGATGGGAAGAAAGGGAAACGGCGAGGAAAGGACCATCATTCAGGAAGCTCTGTGATGGTGAATCCCAGGACCAGGAACCTCAACAATCAGGATGCATTACCATCCTCCATTACATCAAAACCAGTACAAAATGTTCTTAGGTATGAGTATGACAGTTTGTGCCTTTTGAAATTACCTGTTGTTTTTAAATGTAGAGATGATGGCATAGTTTTCTATGTATGAAGATGTTAAAGTGCTGATAGGCTTATTTTCTGATGATCAACAATGTTTAGGAAAAGAGTTGATCCTGAAACTGCAAAGTACTTTATGGAGATCTCAAATCTCTTTGATAACAAGGAGATTGATTGTGAAGAGCGCTCGACTATATGTGCTAATGCCTTAGAAGAATCTAGAGGGAAAGAGCTTGAACTTGCCACCGATGCTGTTATAAGCCACACCTTGCAGGTTCTTATAGAAGGCTGTGAGTTGGAGCAGTTATGCACATTCCTCCGCAATTGTATTGACAATTTTTCTGTCATTGCCATGGACAAAAATGGGTCGCATGTAGCTGAAGCAGCTCTCAAGTCACTCGCAACACATCTTGAAGATGAAACCTCTAGGGCCATGATAGAAAAGATACTGAACAAAATATGCAAGGTATTCTTTTCTTTGACTGGCAACATATCTCATTCCATTTTCTTACAATGGACCTCAAATTAAAGTCATTGTTTCAGGTTATTGCTGCAGATGCTGCTAATGTGATGTCCAGCTGCTATGGATCACATGTTCTCCGCACTCTGCTTTGTCTTTGTAAGGGTGTTCCGTCAGAGTGTCTTCAAGACTTCCACACTACTAAGAGATCTGCTGTTCTAGCTGAGCGGTTGAGTTGTGGAACAAATCAACCTAGTGGACATGTTCCAAAGAATTTTGAAAACGGTTTCTCAGGCATGTTTAGGTCTTTCGTCAGAGAAATGCTACATAATGCAAAAGCTGACATTGCAACTTTACGAGTTGACAAGAACAGTAGCCTTGTTTTACAGGTTAGTATCATTGCAATAGTTCTGGATTTTGGTTACTGAGTGTCAGGATTTGCGGTCGATCGGACAAGAACGACAACTAAATCGAACAAAGAAATGATAAATTGCAGTAAAGGATAAACTAGGGTTCTAAAGCGAGAGATGAAGAGGAAAAGTAGTTGGCAATTGTCTTCACACTTTTCTTTCTCTGACTGACGGGGTTTATTCCCTGCTACTTCTCGACATCGCACCATGACTTAAACTTTTAGGGCAGCAAAAACAGTTTAACCGAGTACAGTGAGTCTTAAGGCTAACAACTGGTAAAACACAAATAAAACTACGACAGTTGGATCATTGGTAAACGAGGATGTACTGATCCCCGCCAAGTCTGAACTTCTGTTAAGTTTCTTTTGTATGCAGTTAGGTCAGAGAAACCTTGGCCTGACAGAGTCTCTTAACATGTAATTCTGCAGACTGCATTGAAGCTATCTTCTGGTGATGATAATGAATTGCTTCATATAATATCAATACTTCTTGGTTATGATGAATATAATACCCTACAGAAGAGAGATTACAGTGAAAAAAAGGAGGAGATTGTTACTTTACTTGAAGAAAGTGCTTATAGTCATCTCTTGGAGGTATCGTTTGAGCATTTTTCCATGCAATGAAAAAGTCAAATCATATATCCTTGCATTTTCTTGTAATTAAGCCTCGCTCAATATTCATTAGGTGATAATAATGCTTTGCAGGTGATTGTCGAGGTTGCCCCAGAGCAATTGCGCAATGGTATGCTTGCAGGTAGTCTGAAGGGTGCATTATTTGCAATCTCATCTCATCACTGTGGCAACTATGTGGTGCAAGCTTTCATATCATCTGCTAAAACCTCAGATCAGGTATACAGACTTGTGCAGGAAGTAACATTATGAAATGTTCTTTCAGCAAACTATAATGTTCTGCACTAAAGTAAATGCTCTATTATCTATTCATGTTGCTCTGAGACATGAGAGTTTGTCAACAATTTGTATATCTTTGCTTCATGTTGAAAAATTGGAGGCCACTGTAACATATCTGCTTGGTTGGATTCATGACTGATTAATGGTAGATCTTGACTCTTGGTACTGAACATCTGAAATGCATCCTGTATTCTTCATTCACTGGTCATGTACAATCTCTTGTCTGAGCAGCTATCCTATTTTTACAATAAACTTTGCTATAATTTCTCGACTCTTACTTCTGTCTGTACTACTTATATGCGAGGGGATAGAGCACTTATGTATGTCAGAGTGTGCTTATGTGAGTCCATGTACTGAAATTATGCATAGAATGTGATTTGTGTTTTACATAATTCTTCTACTTAACATTTTCAATTCCAATCTGGTTATAGTTTCCAATATGAGCTTTTCTTAGTTTCATTTTGATAATTCTTTTTTTCCCTACTCAGATGAATCAAATATGGGAGGAACTTGGTCCAAAAATGAAGGAATTGCTTGAACTAGGTAAAACAGGGGTTGTAGCTTCCATCTTAGCGGCATGCCAGCGGCTTGAAACTTATCGCCTTGAGGTCTTCGTTTATGAACTTTTTGTTTCTGCATCATTATTTTATAACCGATTTTCACTAAATGTGTCTGATTCCTTTGTTATGATCTCTTTGTTATGAACTGCAGAGTTCTCAAGCTCTTGCTGCTGCATTAAGTTCAGATTCTGAGTCTCCTGATAGCATTGTTGCACATATACTTTTTCTTGAGAACTACCTACATGAGAGATCTTATTGGAAATGGACTCATGGTGCAAAGATGAGCATTCTGGGTTGCTTGATGCTGCAATCTATTTTCCAATACCCGCATGTATGTTGAAGTTGGTGTATTCTTTTTAAACCCCCCTGCTCACTGCCTCATGGTAGCAATATATATCTAATTTATGGTGCATGCTGCTAACTGCTCATTGTTCTCTCCTAGTTTCCAAATTGTTTTTATGCTCATTTGTCTAGTTCAGTTTTTATCCAGCTTTGGTTTATATTTTGCTGTGACATTTTCATCTTTCAATCACTTAGATTTTTAACTGTCTCTCCTGCTTGTTACTCTTAATGAGTAATTGGTACCTTATTTGTTGAACAATATAGCAATACCTAATAGTCTATATCTGACTCTTATATCTCTGACATCTTAACTAATTGCTGCCATTATGTTTAACATTAGTATGGAAAAACCTGGATGGCTAAAACCTTGATTTTGCATTCCTTTCCGTGCAGCAATATATTCGCCCATATGTCTCAAGCTTGCTGGCCATGGGGGATGATCAGATCCTCCAAATTTCCAAGGATTCAGGAGGTAGCCGTGTTCTTGAATCTTTTCTAGGTTCAAGTGCCACTGCAAAGCGTAAATTTAAAGTTTTTGGAAAGTAAGCCTCTTCCAAACACCCCTACTATTCAGAGACTATTTCATCACTTCCGCAAAATATGTTCAGATATAGTGAATACATATGATTCGTTTATGCATTGCAGTTTAATAAATGCTTGAGTTGCATGGATAGTGCTGTATTATTTCCATTTTCATTTTTGAGCAGTAATCATCATGACAATAAGGCTGTAAAATGTTGGTTGAATGTTTGGTTCAAGTAAAAAAAAAGACTTGGTTCAACTAGTTTTACAGCCTCATTACCAAAAACCTTGTTTGTCTTGATTATGATAGAAAGAATATAAATAAATAAATAAATGTTTCACAAAGCTCAAATGTGTTCATGAGAATGCTACTTTGCCTAGGCTTTGCAGAGCTCATCTGATCACTAGAGTAGGGGTGATGTTTGGATCCTACTACCAGCTAATAGGCTTGCTAATTGCCTATTTAAGAAAAAAATGTTTTCATGAAATGCTATATCTGGATAAAAGGCTGTGCCGCTGAACCAGAACGTATCCTGCATGGGCGGCCAGTAGATGAACTATCATTTTTGTCTATGCAATTCCTATGTGGAGGATTATTTGGATGGGCATAAGCAAACAAGTAGGTTATGGTTAGGTGTGACCACCATTGTTATGACTGGGTTAGCCTATAGCCGGAAGAAAAGGCCCATAGTGGCTGATTAGCCGCAGGGAATAGGGGCCTAAGGCCCATAGTATTATTTTCATTAAGTTATAAATACCAATTGTAAGACATTGAGATGATTAAGCAAGAGCAATCAATCTGCTCGGCTTCTTTAGGGAGCCGAGAGACTTCCAGCCAGCCCTAGCCGCCGCCGCCTCCTCACGCACAACCACAGCGCCCAAGCGCTGACCTCGCCCTCGCTCCCCGGCCATCCATTGCTACAACCTCCGAACCCTAGCTGGTAGGATCCGTAGTCCTATCAATCTGGTATCAGAGATCTTTGGTGCGATGTCTGGTCCTCCACCCACCACCTCCTAACCGTTCGCCGCCACCACCATGCCGCTTGCCACTTCCCAGCCGCCGACAACCCTCCTACCGTCCATCACGTCGGCGCTGGTGCAGTCAGGTGCGTCCGCGCTGTCCCCGTTTGCACCCGTGCCCTCCCTGATCGTACCCATGATGCCCGAGCAGCTGATAGCGGTCATCTTCGACCTCGGTCAAGCGGCCTCGGTCAAGCGGTGTCCGGCATCCGGCATCGGTCAGGCGGTGGCCGGCATCTGGGCCTTCCTCGTCGGGCCTCATGCACCACAATTCCAATAGCCCCTACCACAACCGCCATCGCCGACGTTCCAGCAGGCCTTGCCGGCACCACCTTTGCCCTCTACGGCCGCGGCGGTCGCTGCTGCCTACCCTTACGGGATGCCCTACGAGGAGGCGGCCTCCGCTGCCTTCCTGGCCGCGGCTTTGCCGTCGTCTCAGGGCCCCCCATCACCCAGATCAAGTTCCCGGTGTCACCATCGCCGCTCCTTGCTTGGCTCGTTGACTCGTCGGTGCCCGTCTATACGACAGCGGGCGCCCAACCCTACATGTCGCTGCTGCCCTCTACCGGGGTTGGGACTGCACACGGCCACACGGGGGCGTTTCCCCCTCGGGCACCCTGTACGGTGGCGTCGATGGCCCTCTGTTCCACGGAGGCAACCTACCGCCCTCGGCGCCATCAGCTTCGGCATACACGGCACCGCCAGCCTCGGCATACAGGGACGTTTCAGGGGGTGCCGCTTATGCTGCTGCCTTTGAGCCGCCCCCGCCGCAGTTCTACAAGCTTGAGTTCCAGACGTACGATGGCTCCATCGACCCACTGAACTGGCTCAACCAGTGCGAGGGCATGCCTCCATGGGAGCGTTTCCGTGACCTCTGCTGTCTCTGCTTTGGGCCGTCGCTCCGAGGTAGTTGTTTGGCGGAGCTGGGCCGACTACCCTTTACGTCGACTGTGCAGGAGTTCGCCGACCACTTTTAGGCGGTGGTGTGCCATGCCTAGGGGCTCTCCACGCGTTAGCGCGCCGAGCTCTTTGTCGGTGGTCTTCCGGAGCACCTCCGGGTGGATGTGGAGATGCGCGATCCACCTGACCTCTAGACGGCCACGTAATACGTTAGAGCCTTCGAGCGGCGTGCAGTTGCCATGCAGACCCTGCCCCCACGCGTGGTGCACGACTGCCCCTGCAGCCAGCGCTGCCCCCACAAGCTCGCGCCCTCGTAGCACCCCAGGTACTGGGCGGCCTAGGGGCTGCCGTGGCCAACACAACTCTGACGGTGTGTCCTTTCCGCCGCCTGCCGCCAGCGGAGCAGGCGGAACGATGACAGGGCCTCTGCTACAACTGCGATGAACCCTACGTCCTTGGCCACATGTGCCAACAGCTCTTCTACATCGACATCGATGACTACATTGTGGCCGATGCTGGGCCGGCTAGGGATGCTACCGCGACAATCGTGGTTCTAGCAGAGGAGTTGGCTATCCAGGAGCCACCAGACGCTAACGCTTTCGTCGTCTCTCTCCATGCTGTGGCAGGTATTCGGATGGAGAACACCATGCCCCTTCTCGTGATGGTGAAGGGCGAACGCCTGCTGGCCCTGCTAGACACGGGATCGACCCACAACTTCCTCTGGAGCACGACCATGCGCCGCCTCGGTCTCTCCCCAGGAGGGGGGGGGGGGCAGCTCTGAGTGGGCCTCAACCTCGGCTGTTTCGACCTCATTCTTGGCGTCGACCACCTAAAGACGCTGGGCGCCATCCTGTGGGACTTTGAGGCCATGACGATGGCCTTTCGGTGCCAGGGCCGACACGTCCTCTGGAAGGGCGTGGGTGGCCCTGATAGGACGGCTCACGCGGCGGTAGCCTCTGTTGACTCTTAGCAGCAGCTGCTGGACCGCCTCCTATAGCAGCACGGCACCATCTTTGAGGAGCCGTGGGGCCTTCCTCTGGCCCGGCCATACGACCACCGCATCCACCTACTATCGGACATAGCGCTCGTCGCCGTCCGGCTGTACCGCTACCCCTAGCTCCAGAAGGACGAGCTGGAATGACAGTGCGAGGCCATGCTGGCCTAGGGCATCATTCGGCCTAGCACTTCGTTGTTCTCAGTTCCGGTGCTCCTAGTCCGCCGAACTAGGACAAATCTTGGCGTTTCTGCATCGACTACTGAGCTCTCAATGCCAAGACATCCAAGGACAAGTTTCCCATACATGTGGTGGATGAGCTTCTTGACGAGCTCCACGGGGCTCACTTCACCAAGCTCGACTGCGTTCGGGCTACCACCAGGTGCGGATGCACCCTGAGGACGTGGCCAAGACGGCATTCCATACCCACCACGGCCACTATGAGTTCTTGGTCATGCCGTTTGGCCTCTCTAATGCCACCGCGACGTTCCAGGCGTTGATGAACGTCGTTCTTTGTCCCTACTTATGGAGGTTTATGCTAGTCTTTGATGACATTTTGATCTATAGTGCCTCTTGGCGGAGCACCTCTAGCATATCACCATCATCCTTAACGAGCTTCAGGCGCATCATCTTCATCTTAAGCACTTGAAGTGCTTGTTCGGGGCGACGTCTGTGGCCTATCTAGGCCACGTCATCTCCACCGACAGCGTTGCCATGGACGCCGACAAGGTGACGGCCATGCTAACGTGGCCTGCGCTACGCTCTGCTCAGGGCCTTCGTAGCTTCCTCGGCCTGGCGGGGTACTACCGAAAGTTCATCCGGGAGTTCTGCCTCATCGCGGCGCCCCCTAACGTGCCTCTTGCGGCATGACGCCTTCGCCTGGGACGATGAGGCGGAAGGGGCCTTCCAGGCGCTAGCGTGCCCTCATCACCGGGCCTGTGCTCCAGATGCCCAATTCAACAAGCTGTTCATGGTAGACTGCGACGCGTCAGGCGCAGGGTTCGGCGCTGTCCCGCACCAGGGCGTCGGTCCCCTCGCATTTTTCAGCCGACCATTCGCTGCGCGCCATCTCAAGCTTGCGGTGTATGAACGGGAGCTCATCGGCTTGGTGCAGGCTGTGCGCCACTAGCGTCCGTACTTGTGGGGGTGCCATTTTCTGATCTGTATTGACCACTACAGCTTGAAGTTCCTTTTGGACCAGCGCCTGTTGATGGTCCCTCAGCACGAGTGGATCAGTAAGCTGTTCAGCTTCGATTTCACCGTCGAGTAGGCGGATGTGCTCTCCCGCCGAGACGCCGAGCATGCAGCCGCACCGGACAGCGGCGATGGCGCAGCCCTGTGCGCACACTCGAGGCCTTTGTTCGCCTTCATCGACGACATTCAGCCACGGCGGAGGATGCCCTGCTACTTCGGCAATGCCTGGAGGCCAGCGACCTGCAGGCCCCTGGCGCTTTGAGGATGGGTTGCTCCTGCACGGTAGCCGTCTCTTCGTGCCTGACCATGACGACCTGCGCCACCAGGTGCTCTTGCTGGCCCATTCAGCCGGCCACGAGGGTGTCCAAAAGACTTCACCGGCTGCGCGCAGATTTCAACATTCTAGGCGATCGGGTGCTGGTGCAGGACTGGGTACGCTCTTGCACTACCTGCCAGCACAACAAGACGGAGAGACTACAACCGGCGGGATTGTTGCAGCCGCTGGAGGTTTCGACCCAGGTGTGGGCAGACATCTTTTATTGAGGGCCTTCCAAAGGTGGGCGGCAAGTCCATCATCCTCAAGTGGTCGACCACTTCTCCAAGTACGCGCATTTTATTGCGCTTGGCCACCCCTACACCGCTACCTCCATCGCCCGCGCCTTCTTTGACAACATCGTTCGCTTGCACAGGTTCCCGACCTCCATCGTCAGTGACCGGGACCCGGTCATCACTGGGAATGTCTGGCACGACCTTTTCTGGATGGCTGACGTTAAGCTGCGTATGAGCACAACCTTCCGCCCGCAGACTGACAGCCAGTCCGAGGTGGTAAACAAAGTCATTGCCATGTATTTGCGTTGTGTTATAGGAGACCGCCCGCGCGCATGGGTGGACTGGCTCGCCTAGGCGGAGTACTGCTACAACACTACCTTCCACACCACCCTGTGTGCCACTCCGTTCGAGGTGGTCTACGGCCGTTCCCCGCCGCCGCTCCTGCCGTATAGACAGGGGACGGCTTGGACAGAAGCTGCCGACGCTCTCCTCCGCAGCCGTGACGAGATCCTGGCTGAGGTGTGCCAGCGTCTCCTACAGGCACAGCAGCTGTCCAAGAAATACTACGACGCTAATCAACACGACGTGGAGTTCTCCGTCGGCGACTGGGTTTGGCTGCGCCTGCTCCATAGGACAGTGCAGTTCCTCGACCCCCGCGCCAAGCACAAGTTGGGGCCGCGTTATGCCGGCCCGTTCCAAGTGATGGAACGCATTGGGCGCGTGGCTTAGTGGCTTACCGACTCCAGCTTCCCGACGGCGCCCGCATCCATAATGTCTTCCATGTGGGGCTGCTGAAGCGTCACCGCGGCGACCCTCCAGCGACGCGGTGCCTGGAGGGTCTTGATCCAGTGGTGTGGACTGCTCGCTGAGGACGCTACGTGGGAGCCTCTCCAGGAGTTTCGTGAGCAGTTCCCCGATTTTCAGCTCGAGGACGAGCTGTTTCAGCAGGCGGGGAGAGATGTTATGACCGGCTTAGCCTATAGCTGGAAGAAAAGGCCCATTATTGGCTGATTAGCCACGGGGAATAGGGGCCTAAGGCCCATAGTATTATTTTCATTAAGTTATAAATACCAATTGTAAGACATTAAGACGATTAAGCAAGAGCAATCAATCTGCTCGGCTTCCTTTAGGGAGCCGGGAGACTTCCAGCCAGCCCTAGCTGCCGCCTCCTCCTCATCATGCACGACCATGGCGGGCAGGCGCCGACCTCGCCCTCGCTCTCCGGCCATCCATCGCTACAACCTCCGAACCCTAGCTGGTAGGATCCGTATGGACCGTATCAACCATACCTATATTCATCAGGCTAATGTGGATCTTAGAAGTGGCTAGATGAAAAAGTTAACATTGGTCTGCATGAATTAGGTCAATGGTGTGCTTTTTGTAGTAGTGCAGTGGCTTATTTATTTGTCCTGTGTTAGATATTTGGTACTCCCTCAGTTTCTTTTATATGGTGTATAAGGATCTGAAAAAGTCAAACTTCATAAAATTTGACCATCAGTTAATCAAATTATATGCATGTTTAATGTATGGAACTTATATCAATAAGTTTGTATTTCATAAAGGTTTTGTACACGATTGATTTTTTAGCAATCGCCAATTGATGATAATATATTGCAAGAAAAAAATATTATCAAAGTACACTCACAAAGTCTTCTTCAAATCCTAATATGCTTTATAAAAGGAAATGCAGGGACTACTATTACTTAACATCAGTTCGCATCGGGATGAAAGCGTATCGGATATAATAATTTTGTTTCAGGCACAGATAATGTCAAATTAGATGTGCCGGATACAGATACAAATGGATAGTTATGGTCAATTGATAGTCAGGTACTAGTATTGAGCTACATATCGTATGAGATATCGAACTTTGAGTATCCAGATCTGGATATGGTATTGGACATTGAATGTCTGGATTCATATATGGACTATCCATCTAGTATCTGAACCCTTCGGATTCAGATACGGACTATCCATTTGGTCTCTGAACCCCTTTGGACGGACGGATAGACAGAAATTATCTGTCCTGTTTTCATCCCTGTATTGCATGTCAATCTTGTTTGTGATTTGTTAAGCTGAACCCTTGGCACCTGACTCTAGTTAACATCTCATTATTTCTGTTTATTTTATTGCTTTTGAACAGTAGTTTCCACATTTTGTAAACAGAAAGCTGCAAGCTTTGTTTATATTATATTTTCTAGATTAGTCTTCTTTTTTACCAGCATATGTATTATATGGCAGGTTGCAAGGTCATTACGGAGAGATTGCTATGAATCCTTCTGGCTCATTCTTAGTAGAGAAGTGCTTTACTGCCAGCAACTTTTCTCATAAAGAGGCTATAGTGGCAGAGCTGTTGGCTGTGCAATCTGAACTATCTAAAACAAGACATGGGTTCCACTTGCTAAAGAAGCTGGATGTCGAAAGGCAAGTCATATTTCCATTGTCCGCAAATGCACTTTGTCAAATAATCTATTCTATAGTACAATTTATTAAAAAGTTGTTCAGTCCTTTGCCCATGTTAACCGACTTATTGCCCTTTTTGTCACAGATATGCTAGGCGACCTGAGCAGTGGAGAGCTAGTCAAACTTCAAAAGAAACAACTCAAAAGAAGTTTGAGGCAGAATTTGGCTCAAACAGTCAATCTACTGGGCAGAATATCAAAGAAAAGTTCTCTCAAAGTCCCATGAAGAAACGTAAGCAGAAAGAGAAGGCTGACAAAATTACTGAGGATGCCAGGAGCAACAAACCAGATTTCTCTCAGAAAGAAAACAGTAAGAGGCCAAAATCTGCCAAGTCATCTGCTGAGAGAGGATCAAGTGCCAAGAACACCCGTGAAGGCACTGATGCTAGTGCCAGCATGATGTTCTTGAAGGGCTCTGTCAAGAGGAAATCCCCAGGTTTCCTTTCAGATAAACCGAGCCTCAAGAAACAAAAACATCACAAACTCGTTTCTGGTAGACCAGACGGTAAACTTTTTGTTCGAGATAGTGGTACTAGTGCACCGTTTGTCAAGAATGCTGGCAAACAGAAACAGTCCATTGCTGAGCTCGCGGACCTGGCTGGTAAGGAGAAGCTGACTGCGTCTGAAGTTCGCAAATTGCTGAAGCCTGAAATGTCAGGCAAGAGCTAATTAGTTCCAGAACTTGCCAGCAGGTGTAGGAAATATAAATCAGGTCTTGCCCCTGTTGTCCTTAGGGCGAGCAGAGGGCCAGAGGCAGCAATTTGTTGGTCATCTTTCCTCATATGTTGCGGAAAGAAATTGTAGCACGCGAGATGGGTTTGTTTCAGTAGAGATGTATTCGTGATGCCTGTCTTGATACCTGTTTATTTTGCTAATGAATTTGTTTGCCCCTGCAAAGGTTTGTTTGATCCGCTGCTTGCTGATAGTACAAAACATGTAAAAAGATGGTAGCCCTGCCCAGGGCAACATCATCCATTGTAAGACCAAATACTCAGTAATATAATGTTAATGCAGGAAATGCCAAGAGACTAGCTAACCTAGGAGGAGACATGTCAGAACTGCAAATGGGGTACTAGAAACCAAGACACCAAGGAAATAATTACTCAGGAGTGGTTCAGCATGTGCTCATCCATCCTTCCAATGCAGTTACCCGTGAAATCTGCTAATCCCACTAACTGCGTCCTTCACATGTGTTTGTCCCAACTCAGGTTCACTGGCCCCTGACAAATTGTTCTGCTGTCTCGAAAGATTCAGTCTACATTCATACATGACCGGTGGCCCTCATGCCTAGACAAAATGTTTCCTGTCTCCTAGTTCAAAGCTTGTCCAGATTGACTGTAAAGTATTGTTATTAGGTTTTGAGGTAAAGCTTCAACTAAGTTAGAACAAACACAGGCAGGCAGTGCACACTGAGTCTGAATCATAATAGCACGCCTCCAAATGTTTATAGCAAGTGTACAGAAGTTAAACAAGTGCAGGGGTATCTCCTGTGACAAATCTGTACTGTAGCATCTTATGCAATGGCCTTTGTATTTAGGCCCTGTTTAGATTGCAAAAAATTTGGCCAAAGTGGTAGATTTTTTAGTTGTCAGAACTTGAGCAGAGAAATCTGACACACACAAAAAATTTTCAGGTGTTTAGTTGAACAAATTTTTTCCTGACAAAATCTAGACTGCAGACATAGGTACAAGGGCATTAAATGCTGTGTTTGGGACTGCATGCACATGCAATCGTTGCTTTGCATGCCGCATGCAACACTCTCCACATCGGTGTCACTCATGCAAAGTTGCTTTGTCTTTAATCACAATGATATATATAAACAACAATAATTTTTATTTGTTCACAAACACTCAACCCTATTATTCACCACTGTCCCTATCACTATTGTATGCCAAATACAGAGATTATTCACACATCCACACTCAGTCCTCAACCCAGTACAAAAAATACAAGCACAG
>Ga0182004_10001220_pt1 | contig 18373 bp, 19 predicted proteins | sample Sormic07211540_1_FD_120479 | JGI IMG/M metagenome (GOLD analysis project Ga0182004, IMG submission 120479) | Endophyte microbial communities from Sorghum bicolor roots, Mead, Nebraska, USA - 072115-40_1 MetaG | ecosystem: Host-associated > Plants > Roots > Unclassified | place: USA: Nebraska...
ATGAAAATATATTTTATGATGAATCTAATAATACTAATTTGATACTATAAATCTTAGCATTTTTTTCTAGAAATTTGGTTAAAGTTTAAAAAGTTTGACTTAGGACAACTCTAGAAATTGATTTTTTCAGGGACGGAGGGAGTAGCTTACAAAATGACTGTTGTTTATGCAGATGGTTAAAAATAATTTGGTTTAGTTTAAGTTGAAACCTTTTTTTTAATCATAGTATTTTACGACGAACCTGACCCAGGCTGATCAGTTGTGGGACAAAGCAGTCGATATAAATGTGAAAAACATACTCACTAGCCATATAAGATCACATCGATCAAACACACACTTAGCACAGATCACCATATCTGTTGGATGAATACATTTTATGGTTAGATTATTGCCCCTTGTATTATTTTAAGATGTCCTAATGCTACTCAACTGCATCCTATTGGGCAAGTGAGGGAGCAGGGGGCTATAAAAGACTGAAAGGCTGAAAACATGATAATTAGGGTCAAGAAAAGAGATGCCCAATGCCTGAAAGGCTCTTTTTTTGTCCAGTTTCTTTAGCATACCGCCCCGCACCCAATAAACTAATGCTGTGGTAGGCAACTCGATGTGAAATGGTTCTAATCTTTGTGTTCTTTGTGCATACTATATTAGGCCCAAGGGTTAATTATATTATATCCGGGATCATGTTTCTAGGCTAAAATTTTCTCAAGGCTCACATTGACACGGACAAGCAACCCAAATGCTGCTACCTCCACTAGAGCTTGATGATCCTCACAAGCTTGGTGCCATAAAAAAATCCTCAATATTCTACTTGCATATAATATTATTGATGTGTTTACCAATAGGTACAAAATACTTGGTGGTAGACCCAATTATTTAGGGCAAGTGCAAGGCTGGGAACCTTTGTTTGACCACTACAATTATAGCTAACCATGAACACACATCTGAACCTTTGTATAATGGCTATGCACGGCCATCCTCACACAACCATTGTTTAAGGAGGCCCTGGCACTTCTTTATGCGCCAAGATTATCCTCATCATTATACAATTGCATCATTAAACAATTGCCCATCTATCTCCCTGCTGCCCAACTTGTTTTTTTTATACTGGTGTGGTGTGCCACGGCGATTACTTTACAAGTACGTGTGAGTGGCTATCGTATAGACGTATTATGGTAGTTGCAATGGTTTGACAGGGACCAAATTGGAGTCTGGAGCAGTTAACAGGAGTAGCGTGGCAGGAAAGAGGCAAAGACTGATCCAGAATGGCTTTGTCATTAGTGCCTAACAACGTCTTAAATTTTAATAACATCACTAGTGTACTTCCAGAGAGAGTAGTAGTTGCTAACTTTTTATATCATTTGTGGACCATGACTGCTGCGTATTATAATAAAGTGTAAAATATACCTGGCATGTTACCCCTAGAATACCAACATTTCAAAGTGACAAAATAATAAATACTAGTATAAAGGATGAGGTTGGAAGAGCTCATTGGTATCATCTGTCAGAGAAGAAAACAAAATACTTGGAAGAGCTCATGTACCATTGTACAACCTTATATACGCGTACAGAGTATTTGTTTTCTTTGCAAGGAAAAAACACAAGTACTACATTTTGGCGTGAACTCCTAGAAACCTACTGCAAAATATGGTTTCGTACGAGCACTGTATTGCAGATCTGAAAGTTTCATACTCCTAGCACGAATCATCTCCTGCCCTAGCTTGCAGGCAGCCTTTGTACAGTACTCTCCCTTCGCTTCACAGCTGCTATGCTAGAATCAAGTAGCGTCGTCGGCAGGGCACTGTATCAACCGTGGACGGTAAAAAAAAGGATAATGCACTAGGCCAGTAGGCAATATACTCCTACCTTGTACTGCAGCAGTACACAACGGCCTTTTTGTTTCCCTTGCTAAATTTTAGCTAGCTAAAATTATTTTAGCTACTCTTGAATGACTAATAGAACTAAACTATTTTAACTCTTTTTAGTCAATGTGTTTGGAACTTTAGCTACTAAAATGACTAAAGTTTAGCTAGCTAAAATTTAGCAAGGGAAACGAAATAGAGCCAACATGTTCCTCGGGTGATAATGCCTGCATAAAGGCCCTGTTTGGATCCCCTTGCTAAATTTTAGCTAGCTAAGCTTTAGTCACTTTAGTAGCTAAAGTTCCAAACACATTGACTAAAAGGAGCTAAAATAGTTTAGTTTCATTGGTCACCCAAGAGTAACTAAAATAATTTAGCTAGCTAAAATTTTAAGGCCCCGTTTGGTTCCATCAACTAAATTTTAGCTAGCTAAACTTTAGTCACTTTAGTAGCTAAAGTTCCAAACACATTGACTAAAAGGAGCTAAAATAGTTTAGTTCCATTAGTCACCCAAGAGTAGCTAAAAAAATTTTAGCTAGCTAAAATTTAGTTGGTGGAACCAAACAGGAGGGAACAAACAGACCCTAAATGACGTTTAAACGCGCATCTCTAGTGCAGTGGTCGTTATATTTATTTATACATTTCAGTTGTATGGACTCCAGTATTTATGGCATAACTGTTTTATTGATTTGTTCTTTCATGAAAGGAGCAATTTTGTTCTGAAAATACTGATAAATTGAGAGCCAAAGTTGTTTTTTGTTGTTGCATTCAGAGAGTTTTTGTTTTGCATCAGGTTTACACACTAATCCATGCAGATTTAAGTCTAACCTCTAACCTCAAAGGCTAAGGCCTCCCCAACACGTCTACACGAGCCGTCGAATGTTCAGCTACATGGTAGGGTACTAGAGTGAATCAGAATGGCCCAACATAGACATTTTATCTCGAGCTGTTTAGGCCGATGTGCATCACAAACAGTAGTGACCTATTCATTTCCGGGCAAAAAACCTCCTGCATCACTTGCTCAATCAGGGAATCAATCAGCAAGTATCCGCTTTCAATCAACCAGAAATAGTCGAAGCAAGCGCCAGATGGAATTTCATCTAGAACTGTTGCCCATCCCTTTCATCAACAAATTTTCTTGTCAGATCAAATTAACATGGCGCAACATACCTTTCAGAGGTGAACCTCATGGGGAAAGGAGACCAATAATTTCCCCAGTGAAGTTGCGTCAGAAGCTGGACTCTGGTACATTGCAGAGAAAAGGAGCTGAACAGATGATGCAAACTTTCTCCATTAACCACCTGGCATGTGGGGTGGCATTGACAGGAACAGAAATCTCATCGGCGTCGCCATCAATGTAGAAAGGACAGATCTCGACACGAGAAGGGATCATTGCCAATGCAGAGACAAAATCAGGTACTAACTTGTATCATTAGATATTTTCCTCCCTTAATATATTGGTTGCTATGTACAAAGGTCACAAACTCACAATTGTAGCTGGGCGGCATTATATTTTTTGCACTAGTTAAGCTTTTCTCTCTCTCTCTTTTTTTTTGAAAGAAATACATCAATAGTTAGTGCACCACAATAGTGCAGGAGAGCGTTTAGTCTTGAGCTGATGTTTGATGCATGGCTATGTACAATGTATCATTGCACTTTCCTGAAGAACACTAGCAGCAAGCAGTTGATGAGCACAGTTTGAATTTCCCAGTGAGTTACCACATTCTTCATGTTAATTTTCCTCTCTAAACTTGATAACAAATGAAGAAACCAGATGGGTACCCAGGCTGAATCATTTTGGTAAGCCAGAAGAAGGTTCAGAGGTAGAAAGTTCGGTCTCCAACTTTTTACTGATCTCTTGCTCCTGTTGTGTCCTGAGATAACCCTGTGCTGTAGAAGTAACTATCTGGATAATGAAGTTTACAACCATGAGCCACACCAGGGTATTCCAGACCAATGAGAATGACAGAGTCCACTTCTTTCCCTAAACATGGATTAAATAATATGAACATTTTGAAACAATGTAAGGGCAAGGAAGATGACAAGAAGATAGTAAAAATAGGCGGAGTAAATAACTGGAGCTTCAGTGTTATATCAGCATTTTATTTTTCCCTGAACGGGTGTCAGCACTAGAACTGTCCCCCAGATCAAGAGCTTATTTTTATAACCACTTACTGCACACCATCGTGTGATATTCCATGCCATGTATTTACATGGCCAATGGTAAAATATCAAAAAATAACTACAGTCCTAAGGACAATTGTCAGATCACTTTAAAGAGTGGGCAAGTGAAGCATATGGCTGCAGTAAATTTCGGACTTTCTGTAACTTCAGCGAGTGGAATTCATACCTTAACAGAACTAGAAGCTGATGCAGCAACATGGGCTGATAAAAACTTATTTTTGGCCATCTTCAGCTTGGAAACTAAAGATGGAAGGACAGATGCCACTCCAGGAACATTGCTAAATGCCCATATAAGCCTTTTCTCCACCAAATCAAGAAGTTGGTTGTTGCAGAGAGTAATAACCAACGTAGTCTACATAAGTGATTTGTAAATGATAGTTAGTTGGCTTAACGGAGATGAGAAGAAATCTGCATGATACTATGACTACAATTCACAGCAGAATGCAAAATATGAATTGAACCAAGAAGTTTGACGAACCTGGATACAAACTTTAACAATAGCCTTTCCAATCAAAGTTGCTAGAAAAAACTTCCAGAAAGGGATGTTGAATTGTCCACACAACATACCGGCAAGATCAAATAGAGGGTTTGGAACCTGACAGAAGAAATAGTTATACAGTTTCTCCATGTCATACTTCTCATAAGGAATAATATGTCAATAAGTATAAAACTTCAGTGAGACAAAAAAAATCAAAAGATTTGTCAGCAAAGAGTGAATGTGAGTTTCTTCAACGATTTAAATGGGCCTTCACCTTATTACAGTCTAAATTGGCAAGGTGCTAGCAAGTAGGGTAAAAATGCAACATACTAAAATAAACAAATTTTATATGTCAACAGAATGATACTAACCGAAGCAAGTAGCAATATTAGGGTGAAGCTTAAATGTTGTGAATGAGACATGAGCCATCGTTTGGCCTGACGTAAAGTTGATGATAGAAAACCTTCTGGAATGGAAGCATCCAAATCTTCTAACTCATCAATTAAGCGGCCTGACATGCTAGCTGTGGTTCATTATTTAAGAGGAGTCAGCAACATAACACATACTTAGAAAAAAAGGGGTTTACTGCATCATAAGTTAATGCCTTTAACCAATGGCACAATCTTGTAAAGTACATTGATCCCAAATTTAACTTTATATGATGGATTGTTGTGGTTAACTTGTAAGCTAAGATAACCCTGCTGGCGGGAGAGCTGTAAAACTCTTTGGATAGAAACAAGCTCACTATTCCTTTGATACCTATATAAGCCCCATGGGTCATAAACGATTTCAATTTGTTAGTAGAAGGGGGACTTAGCCTGTGATATAAGCTAATAAGATGGTTACCATTTTCATGTATAACAATATGAAGACATCATTGTTTATATCTACAAAACTAAAAGGAGACAAGGGAAAAAAAGTATTTAATGAAAAATGCTGCATTCTCTTGTGCATCTTTTTTTTTTCTTGACACATATCTTACATTTGTTTCTTTAGTTACAGAACCAGCAGACTTTGTTTATAATGGCTGTAGATCTCTGTTATTAAGCATTTTGTTTTTGCACCTATTCTAATAAGGACCGGCTAAAGCATCTCACAATGTTGAGACTGGGATATTTCTACTCCATCGTCTAAAAAAAACAAGCAGACTATTACATATTTTTAGTTTGCTACTCCGGCCAGAAAATCCTAGCACAAGTATGCTTCAATGAAAGGTGGTATTATTATCATAAAAATAGGCAGGAGGTAGAATTCTATTTTTTTAATTAGCCCTTGACAACTGATGAGGCAATGACTCAAAGTGGAAGAGGTGGATCAAGTGGACAAGCAACAGAAATGAGCCGTAATAATCAAGTAAAATAAATTATACTATAGTAGTACACAGAGCAGTATGAACAAAACCTGCTCTTGAGAGAAAATATGGAGGAAGCTCTCCAAGTGCAGTTCCAATGCCCCAAAGAACAGCTTCGAGACAAACTTCTTGCAGTATTTTGCTGAATGGAATTGTTTCATGATAAATTGGGGGTCCAAACTGCAGACAGTCTTTCTCCAACCAGGATGGACTCCTTTTAAGGAGAATAGTGTCATAAGGAGCACTTTTTAAATCAACCCTACCACACTGAACTGCTTTGATAGTAAACAGGGCAACATGGGGGCCTAAATACATTATGAAAGTGTGCAAACCAGAACCTGCAAGATAATTAAACTCTTGTTATATTAAATCAACTAATTAAACTCCTAATGCACAATTTCACCACATCTGAAACTATTTGTTTACCTAATCCAATCGATGAAGCGACCCCTAGTATGATCCACCACAATCCAAACCTGACATACCAAAGTAGCTCCTGTAGATGCTGCATCAGACAACATACAATGTTTATCCAAGCTGCATATTGGCCATGCAATGGGAGATATTGGAAGCAAACTATTATTATGATGATGACCAAGCTATAGCAATGTACATGAAATTCTCTTGAACAATATGCAAGCAACTTTGCTAAATGGCAGATTGTTTTAGGGCTTCCCTAAATATAGCACCTAAAGAGTAAAGAGTAAAAAACAGACTGCAGTTTATCATCCACTTTCAGATATTCGTGTCAAACAGAATACAAAAAGGGCAAAGCTTTCTTGCAACATTAACTATCTAATATGCAGCATCTATGTCACTCATACTGTTCTTAATCTTGTGAAACACAGATGTTCTGATTAATTTGAAAGAAGATGGTACCTTTTCATGCAGGCCATCAGTGAACAAGAGCAGAACCCAAGTAACAGCAACCAAAGGCATTGCGATTTTTAACCGATAACCTTTTTTCAGAACAGATGAACATGTTCTTTCCAAACTCTGAGCAATGGCTAACACAAAGAATGCCAATGTCTTGAATGGTCGTGATGTAATTGTTAGCCTCTCTAGGTCCACACGATGTTGTTCCCGGAGCTCTGAAATATAAAGCGCACTGGTTAGAGCATGGACTACACTGCAGTACATCTCACTATCGGTTCAGCTAGCCAAGTGTTAAGAAAAATCATGGTTTCATCTCATCCTGTAGCGCCATATGGAGAATCCAACGCACACTCCAAATTCTAGGTAACTGGTTCATATATCGTAAATCGTAATTACGCATGAGGAAAAAATGGCAGCCATCCTTGCCCCCTCCAAAACACAGTTTTCGAAGAAAGGAGGCTTTGTGCCAGTGACATTTGTATTTGTCTTCAAGCTGGAAAACTAAATTTGCATTGAAATCCTGCCACAAGGGCAAGACAACAGAGAAAAAAAAAGTAAAATTACCACTCCTAGATGCCAATCTTTTATCCCTAAAAAAAGTCCGAAGAAAAAAAATCAAGTACATAAAGATAATTCGATCAGACGCCAACCGCCAAAATACGATCTAAAAATCTAACTTGCAAACCGTGGAAAACCTCAGTTTTAAGTTTTAACCTTCAAAAGGTGTTCTAAAAGTATCCGATGCTTGAATAAAACAAAATCACAGATTGAAATAACCGATAGCAAATTAGCAAGCAAGCAATTTCGCTGAACGGTTCTACTCTGCTTTGAATCGCGGGCGGGCAAGAAAAGAAATTAACCAAACAAAAAAAAAGTCACTCTGTTTTCCAAAAAAAAAAACATGAAATATTCCAACTTTGTAGGAAAACCTCAAAGACACGCATTCGCAGCTCGAGCAGCAACAACGATTTCCATAATTCCACACCAAAGATGTCAAGTATGAAAAGCGCAAGATGATTTTAAAACACAAGAACTAAACCAGACAGCGTATCTCCAAGAACAATGGACGGACCAAACCAAACAACAGGACCCCTCCCCAGAGCCTTGCAAGCCGATCGACTCACTCACCTGATATGGCCTTGTCCTCGCCAGCGCCGACGGTAGGCCCCATGGCGCAGCTCCAGGTCCCTCCCCCTCTGCCGCTGCCGCTGCTGCTGTCGCGTAGATCTGAGCAGCGAGGTCTGGTGCTAGGAGCCGGCGGTATCTGAAGTTCTGAACAAGGAAAAGGGCGCGAGCGAGCTTTGCTTGCCGTTTGGCGCGGAAACGCCTCTTCACCGTCGTGGGGAAGGAGGGTAGAGCAGCACGAGCCCGGCGAGGCGCGGGGCACAGAGGAATCGTTGTTTCCACCTGAAAAGATGAGTTTTTTCGCGAGCGCAAGGGGGAAAAGGGAGGGCAAGGTGAGAACGGCTTTCCGTTTCTTATTACGTGCCCGGGATTTCACGATTTACCCCGTCACGTTAGGCGTCACAGACGGAAACGGATACATGCGTTTTCTTCAGGGGGACAAAGGTAACCGATGAGGGCAAAAACTGACGTGGTTGCTTGAGAGCTAGAACTAGTAGTAGAAATCATATCTTCAATTCGGGGAGGAGTTTATGAGCTGCTGCTAACCTTTTTCTTCTTTTATAAAAAAAAAAATGGAAATTAAAGCTATGTGCTGCCCTGCTAGAAAACTGTTTTAGCGTCGAGCCACGTCATCATTGCAGATGCTGACGACTGGACTAGATTCATTTGTGATAAACAACTCGCGTACATTCCAAGAATGTATATTCGAACATCTCGATTAGTTTATGGGATCGTTAGAATCTGAGTGTTGGTGAAGCGTAAAAGCTTGACTTCGTTTCAAAAAAAAAATTGTAAAAGCTTTGACCAAAATCTGGCCGGTTTGGATGAGCTAGAGATTATAATTTATGAACAATTAGCTTTCATCGTCTGTATGGATAGTTCTAGCTTTAAGATTCAGGTTAGATATATAATTTTTATATATACTAAAAGATAATAGTTTATAGTAATGTCGATGTAAATGCTCTGGACATATCTTTAATTTCATATTCAATATTTTTTAGAGCTGCAAGTGCGTAGTTTTCAGAGTTTTGCCAAACAGGACACAAGTGAACCATTATCCGAATGGTGGTTTAACTATTTGATCTCCTGATTCTAGAGAAATTGTACAGATAAGTTGTACTAGTAGTAGCACTCAACTTTCTCATTATCTAATGTGAACATTACAAGCCAATCAAAAGCATTATAGGCCACTCAAAAAGAATGTGTTTTTTAAATTTGTGGTCAAATGAAGCATTGTCATACTCAAAAAATATGTTCCAAACCAGTAAGATACCATTACACCTGGTCGATGATTGTCATACTAGTCATAGATGATTGCCATAGTCATTCTCCCTTGGCTTCTTGATATTTACGGCGTCCTGTTCTGAAATTCATTTTTTTTAATTGCGTAAGATCACTTTCAACCTCGAGCCTCCTCTTTATTTGTCGAGGGCTCGAGGCCGACCTTAAACCTGCTGCCATGTCCTCGTACCTCGGTCTTGTTTATTTCTGAAAATTTTTGGATTTTGATATTGTAACATTTTCGTTTTTATTTGACAAACATTATCCAATCATAAACTAATTAGACTCAAAAGATTCATCTTATGATTTACAGACAAACTGTGCAATTAGTTTTTGTTTTCATCTAGATTTAATACTCTATGCATATGCCGCAATATTCGATATGACAGATAATTTTAAAAAAAAATTTGGATTTTGGAGTGAACTAAACAAGGCCTCATGTTTTCTTAATCATCAGACATAAGGTACAACATGTCCATAACAACACGTCCTGTTTTTAATTTTCACGTGGTATGCTATCTATCGATCGAGACGTGACCACACTGCAATTTCGCCATCATTGCTGTCCGTCGTTAGCCTCGGAGGAGACTTGGAGAAATGGAGAGGCAACCAGCCACGACGGGGTCCGCCGGAGCTGATCCCCCCCGGTTGCGGAAAGCAACGGCGGCGAGATTTCGTGCACGCTAGAAGCGACAGAAAACCGACGAGCAGTGGAGTGGAGGACGCGAGGAGCCGCGTGACGATCCGCGGTCTCGCTCCTGGGGTGGAAAGGCATCGATCCGTTTGGTCTGGGAGGCTTGTGGAATCCGTGTCGCTGCTGAAAGCGTATCCGCATCATGCGCGTCAACCGCAAGGAACCGGGTCGTCTGCTAGTGCAAGTCACCTTCACGCGAAGGAAGCAGCCACAGGCTCAAGAGCGCAGAGGAAACTGGATTTCTTGGGTTACCTGTGCTGTGACTGTGACGTCGCTGTACACTTCGTCAGATGTTACACCTGATTGTTCACAACTATTGGCAGATGAAGATTTCTTCACCCTTTTTTGGAAAAAAAAAACTGTTTCTACGCAAATCATCAGAGTACAGGGTCAGCAGTCAGCACAACATCAGCGTCGCATGTTCAGAGATGAGACCATATACTTTAAAAAAACAGTGGAACCGGAGAAAGCATTCTTGTTCTTGCAGAACTAGCAGGGAAATGGGAAGAACCATCCGCCAGCAGTCAAGCAGTACGTTTTGGTTGATAAGTCATGGCAGAAAGTACTGTTGGCTGATTTGTTCTGAGAGAAAAACACTGCTGAATGGCTGACAGATTCGGCTGATAAAATCAAACAAACATGTAGCACCTGGGTCGCGCAGCAGTTTCTTATTCTGTTTCCTTCTTTGTGGAAGGAAGTTCAACTCCAGAAGCAGAAGCAGAAGCAGAATCAGAATCAAATAGAGAAACAACAATGGGCACATATATGATTATGAATGCTAGAAGTATGACTTCTGCTGGAATTAAAATACCTTTCCCTGAAAATTGCCCGGTTCCATGTAACCTCGAGCATCCCATTTAACTTTTAAGAATGCTAGCTATATTTTCATGGATGTCATCTTTTGCATTTTTGTCAAAGGGGTCATCTCCAATATAAAGATCTAAGAGAGACTGGCACAAGAGCTCGCTCTGAATGCTCCCCACTTCCTCGCCTCCAACTACACACAGAGAAAAGAGTTAATTAATCATGAGCATTATTAAGAAGCAATTTACTTAATGAAATTTGTAAACAGTTGAAATGGATAGGAATAGAAAAATATAAACGAATACATCAGTGTGTAGTGTGTAGACATGCTGTTACAAAATCTTCTAATAATCAACATCGATGGCCTTTGGAGCTGTAGGAGACTAGGTTTAATGTTCATACTTGCCATTTCTTTAGGAGAACGTATGCAATTGCTATAAAATCAAATGAAAATGCAATGAACAGATGCAAGCCATGGATGCAGCAGGTGAGTGGGCAGCAACAAGGACAAGTGGGGCTCATTGACAACTGCTGATGCAATGCCAGGCAGCCGTTGATGGAAGTGGCTCAGCTGAGGTGGTACCATGGCTGGGCAAGAGAGGTGGACGGGAAGGGCAGGAAATATGCAGTGGCAGGGAGTGGTGCAGGCATCGCATATGGTAGCCGTGACAGGGGCAGAGGCACAATAGCACAATGGTGCTGTGGGGCATCAGTGGCAACAGGAGTTCTCATTTGTGTGAGAAACAATGCAGGATGGAGGAGGTGAAGCATTACAGTAGCTGATTCAACTGTTTCTGATTGGATTATGCAGCATTGCAGTTCAAAATTTAGATGGTTTGGAACATAATATCAGTCGGATGTTTGCTATAGATAACCCATCGAGCATTTAGAAAAATAAAGGCATCTCCTAAGTTTTGGAACGGGGTAACTGGATAATAGGACAAGTACTTTCAACATTATTTCCCTGCAGTCAGACTATCTGATTTAACATATGAGCAACTGTGTGAACAAAAATAATAATGTTGCCAGGTACTCAGATGTGGGACACATGCATACTCATTGCAACATGAATACATCTCTCAAGCTGTTCAAATAATTCCTTCAATCCTTGCCACAAAATAAATCCTCCACCTAAATATTGAAACCAACAAAACAGAAATGCAAGCAGAAAGAAATTAACTTACTACAAATTTTAAGCACATGATTTGATTCCCTGGAAAGCTCAATCACAGACCCCTTGGGTAATTTGTATTCATCCTTGAAAAGTGCAACAAAGCTGCGGAAGAGCAAGGTATAAATTTGATGTACGTACTTATGAATTTCAATATATGATAAAAATAGAAGTAATATAATAGCATCATTTCCCTAAAGAGCTCCTTAATTTCTCAGCTAGTAACTCTTCATAGTTTTGAATGGTTTAGTATTAGCATCTAGCATCTAGCATCCTGACATTCTCACTAAGCTTATTAGGTCCCAATGACAGAGCTAGGGACAAGTATCCACATTCTTGCAATCATATCTATTAATCATATTGTTCTAAAATAATATCGTGAGAAACATGAAAAGTCCATTTGCAATAAAGAATCATAATTAGCCAACAAATACTCCCTCTTGTTCCAAGCATAAGTTGTTTAGGGTATCGACATAATCTCCAATATGGCAGTAAGGTTTGCATCTTATGTAAAAGTATAAATAAATAGGGGGAGTTATATACCATGAAAGCCTATGACGAATTTAGTAACATTAACCACGCGTTGTCAAATTATGTCACTTTCTATATACTGATGGCTCAAGTTAAAGAGGTCTGACCCAAATAAAATCCTAAAATGACCACTTCTCAAAATTAACAAGCTTGCACAATGCACATGGCATATAAATATAAGGTTCATGTTTCTATTGGATGATGCAATAGGAATTTGGAGGAATGTATACTCCTACAAGATTTACTGTGCTCCACTCCAAACAACCCATTGAAGATCTGTGGATTGTGGAGATGGATATGATGTGAGTTCAGTTTTGTCAATCAATATGAAGCTGAATGCATTATATGTGGTCTGTTTCTTCAGTTAAGCCATAACGAAAGGTTGGAAATCGTGACACTACACAATGTTATGGAAAGCAACATATTCAAGTGTGTGGGTTAATGAAAGCAACGCGGCAAGCTTATCAGAACAGGTCTTAAAAGAAGTTTTATCTTTAGCCATAACCAAAAGAGACCTGAAATACAATTACCTCTGAAGTAACTCTTTGGTGTCTTTTCCACCGAACTTCTGAAGCCTACTTCCCACACTCTTCTCAAATGCGCTGCGAACCGAGCCAATACTCAGCCTCCCATAAACAATCTGCAGCCTGACCGTCATCTGTATGTCACGCTCTAGCGTATCGTTGATCAGCTCAGCATTTGCCTTCAGTTCCGAGGCCGAGAACTTATTGTACTTCTCCTTCAGCTGCTGTTTCAAATCGTTGCCATCCGCATACACGCCTACATAAAGCGACATTTCAATATCTCCTCTTTATAGCGCTTTTCTGACGATGGAGAGATCCAATATGTCGTTTTTAGCGGAAATGTAGAATACCGAATGCGTAGACGTCGATGGACTTGAGCCCGAGTACGCTAGTCTTGCGGAGGCCTACGCCGAGTAGGCGGCGCCCAGTGGCGGCCTCAGTGGGGAATGTCACGCCGGTCCGGGGTTCGACGGAGCCGGGGGCCGCCCCGTCGGCCAGGGAGAGGGAGGCCCAGAGAGGGGCGGGGTGCGGGGCTGGCCGGCCTGCGGACTTGGCCGTGAGGGTCAAACTGGCCGCTGCTGCAGCTGCGGCCGCGGCCGCAGCGGCGACCGTGGCGGCGACGGCGACGCCGTTGGGGGCCTGGGTTGGCGGGAGGCGGGGGATGGCAGCGGTGGGGAAGCGGAGCGAGACCATGGCCGCGGGCCGCAGCGACGAGAGGCGAAGATGAGGGTGGTGGACTTGGAAGGAATGGTGAGGTGCGTCCTTGGCTCCGTGCGGAGGGCGGAGGGCTCGATGTGGGAGAGCGGCGCGGGTGGCGCGCGGCGGCAGTGACGAGGTGACCGTGACCCCATTCTTTTCTTTGTTACGGCTTTCTTTAGTTAAAAAAATTTACAAAAAATTTCAGATTTTCCATAACATCAAATTCTGCGGCATATGTATAAAACATTAAATATAAATAAAATAATAACTATATATACAGTTTATCTGTAATTTATAAATTTTTTGAACCTAGTTAGTCCATAATTTGATACTATTTGTCAAATACAAATAAAAGTGTTGCAGTGTCCATTTTGCAAAAAAAATTGCTAAACAAGGCCGTATTTGCGGCCAGGTAGCAGGATTTTGTTGAGGCCTTGTTTAGTTTCAAAAAAATTTAAGATTTCCCATCACATCAAATCTTACGGCACATATATGGAGTATTAAATATAGATGAAAACAAAAACTAATTGCACAATTTGTCTGTAAATCGCGAGATAAATCTTTTAAACTTAGGCCAAAAACTAATTGCTAAAATTTCAAGGATCCAAGTGGCAAACCCATGCATACGAAAACTAAACTACCTATTGATCCATGAAAAAGGGATTTGTATTTTCTATATTCCAAAAGTATCTGTACAGCAATCTTAAGTTAGGCCACAAAAGGGCTCATGATAAACTGCAATGGTAGTTGTACTATAATTTGCAAGCATACATCCATATGGAATTATGGATTTCAAACTCTCACTGGATTTGGCATCCCTTGGTCTCTCGAGGGAAGAAGGCACATGTGACTCCAGCAAGGAAGAGCACCAGGTCAATCATGAACACGGCTTCTTTTTGACGGCAGCTCTCTAACAAGCCAACAATAACGAGAGGTGAAACTATGCTGCCAATCCGACCAAGGGAAGAAGTGATCCCAACACCGGTGTTCCGAGACGATGCAGGGTAGAGCTGCAGAATAGTGATACAAAAAGGGATGAGAATTTGCTTGATACATTTCAAAATTGCAATGGCTATTCTATACAGCATAGCACATCTATTTCAATGACGTGAATTACTCATATCTTGTCTTGGTACTGAAATTTAAGGTGCAGCGCAGAAGCTCCACAAGCTCTATAATGATTTGACACACATACACCCCAGTAATTTATGAGGTATAATTGTTCATATAACTAATTGTTTGGTGTGACAAAATGTTGATTTTCTTCTCTGATAAATAGTCTAGTCCTAAATTATGTACTATGCTCTGTAGTATTTAGGATTTGACTATTTCCATGTAACTGCAGAGAAGTTGAGAGGCTGCCTACCTAGGCTGCAACCAAGGTGCTTATAGGTTGTGTGAGTACCTTTCTAGATAGTGCTCCCCTCTCTTAAGACTAAGCCAGGGGATGTCTTCTACCCATGGTTCGATTTACTCAAGTAACAGCAGAAGTAAACATATAGTGGCATATTGCATAGACTTGGTACTGAGTACTGACCTCAGGTGTATAAACATATAGAACTGCAAAGCTGCCCATGATACAAGTCCTGGCGCAGAATAGAAGGGTAGTCACTAAGCCTTCCCCTAGTTGTACAGAAAGAGGTGCCAGGAAAGCACCACACATCAAAAGCATCCCTCCCATAGATCTTTTTCGACCAATCCTGTCGACTAGAAGAGCAGCCAAGAGCAGGCCTGGGAACTCTGACATCAAGTAAAACAAGGTTTTTTATGTTACAAAATCGAAGCACTTCAGTTAGTTTTCTATTAAAAATTGAACTCCTTAGCCTTAAGCAATCTTGAACAAAATAAGATTATTAAATGAGATCAACTATTTTACAAATTCATTTTGGAAATAATGGAATGAAAGCATACACCGCGAACAGAAAGGAAAAGCTCACCACTATGCAAATTCTTGATCCATTAAGTTCTTATTATCAGATTACTTTCACGTTCTGAACAATTCTTTATACACAACATGGCTACGGCATTGCACTTAAGAAGAAGCTTCTCATGCGCAGGCCGAGAAACACTAGTACACTACAAAGGCCAGCTGCCCTAAACGTGCCACCGAGTGCCCAGGACACATGCTTGAGGCCATGTGCATCTTGTAGAAAGTGACTCAGGTGATTACACGCATGAGTGCATGACTCGAGTCACAGTGACGGAGGGTTGCCTTTTGACCCAGACCTGTTTAAATTCGCTCCCGCGGAGAGTTGAACCCAGGACCCAGGGTGCCACTTGAGTCCAGCTAACCAGTTAGATAGCAGGCCCGTTTGACATGATTTTACTAACACCAGGTTCACAGAACACACCCTATCCCAATCCTCCAAAAGCAGAAGCCAGAAATATTTGGGTTAACATTTTTTTTGTCTGCTACCATTCATTTTATCTACCACAAAACCTCCCATACCTTTTTTCTTGGGCACAACCATGTCTGAAGAAAAAAAATCTTAAGTAGCAAGCAAATATTTTCTTCAAAAAGAAGCAACATACAAATAAGTACCTTCCTCTAGACTGGTAATCATGTACTTCACTCAGGTGATGAGGTGAATCAACAGCAGAAGAATGAAGTAAAAAAATCTTAGAGCAATTATACCTGCCAAACTGGTTACCAGCACATCTCTATAAAGATTACCACTGTTTGGTTGCATCAAATGTGATTTTACAGATGCACACGTCCTCCTACCATTGCTTAGTTCAGAAGTTAGCAATATTACCCCATAATAAGTAAAATAAGTTGCAAGATAGATGAACCACAGAAGAAAGGTTGATCTTATCAGATCATATGACCAAAGTGCCTGGAATGCAACAATGCCACTGGACTTGGAACTTGTGTCCTCTTCAATATCAGCATTATCTTCTGCAATTAGAAGTGCTGTCTCAGAAGTCCCAAGGTTGTTGTCAACATGCTTTTCATGTCTGTAAATTAGTACGCCAGGAGGGAGAGTCCCTTTGTTCATCCTTGCTATTCTTTCCAAGATGACTGTAGCATCCATAGTTCTACCTCTCGAGCAAAGATACCTTGGTGATTCAGGTGTTAGAGGGAAGAAAATGAGAAGGCCAAAGCATGGTGCTGAGGACAATGCAAGCAACCACCTCCACCCAAGTACTGGCATGACAGCCTGCATTAAGAATATACGATTCCAAGGTAAAGATTTAAGTTAACTACTGTAAATCCTGCAAACATATTCAATCTTTGATGTATCTTTTCTAAGGACGTGCACCAAAGATAACTAACATCCAGTTGACGAAAGGAAAAATACCCACGCAAGCAGAGCCTCCAATATTGTTCCCACAGTCCAACAAACATGGAAAACAACCATCCAGGTACCTCTTTTGGCAGCAGGGACAAACTCTATGAACCAAGTAGATAGCACATGGGCAGCACCCAATCCCAGGCCAACAACAAAGCGAAGGGTGAGTAAGGATGCGTAGTTGGGCGAGAAGGCGCTAAGCAAACCAAATATGGCAGTGACCACTGCAGTGAAAAGGAAACCGGTCCTGGAAATAGCACACATCGAATTATAAGATGTAGCATCGTCCTTGGATAACTAATAAGGTACATTATTGTTCAAGTAGCTAGGTTGAATTCAGCCAAAAATTCATGTTCATTTATGTGATAATTTTCCTACCACAGGAACAATTCTGCACGAAATTTATCGAATGGTTCCAAAAATACTACTTATTAGGAGGGTTCAGTCAAAAGGTTCTACCCTTTATTAAATGACTCCAAAGTCCAAATTACTCATTGGAGGGTTCAGTTAAAAGGTTCTTTTTACTGGGTTTAGTAATATACACGCTCACCAAAAGAAGGATTCAAACTAGTGTATGAAATGAATTGGTACAGTTTCAAAAGCAACGGAAACAGGGAAAATCATGCCTGCACCAAATTTCTTAGATCACTCGAAAGGAATTGTGTTGGGATGCGGAAAAGGAAAATTATACACAAGTAAGGAGAAAAGAGTAATCCTGCAGACTGGGACGCCTGAGAAACAATACCAGGTTCAGATTTTTGTGCTACCTCCTGCCGTATCTGTCTGCGATGAGGCCTCCGGCGATGGACCCGATGAGCATCCCGGCGAAGACGGCGCTGCTGATGAGGCCCTGCTCCGCTCCTGATATCCCCCAATCCTCTTCCACGGCCGGCCCCACGAAGGAGAGCAGCATGATCTCGAACGCCTCCGCGACCCAGCCCAGTCCGGAGTAAGCTAGCACGAGGGTCTGGAACCGGCCGAAGCCGACGAGCGAGAGCGCATCGTCCGTCGTGTAGTGCATTGACGCCTCGCCTTCGGCGGCCATGGTTGGAGACGGAGGACGTGATGTCGCGAACGCTGGCGGGGCGGACGGCGAAGCGCCGGGGCGAAAGAGTGGCGACAGGGGACGAAGGAGAACGAAAGGGAGGCTGTTGACTTGACTCTGCAGATCCCGGGTCCATGGCTTCTTGCGTGGACTACCCATAGCCATAGGTATGTGCGGACTCACTAAATAGAACGTTCATTAGATTTGAATGTAGCGAAAATAGCCCCCACGACTTCTTTTTTTGACAAAAAAAGAAATCCTACAATTTTCTATTTTTGGAAAGTTTTCTATTTTAGGCAAAAAAATCGCTAATTTTCTTTTTTGAAAAATTTTACTCACAACTTTTACGTAAAACTTATGGAACAAACTTTTACGTATAACTTATATACATGACTTTAATATATACCTTCACTGTGACAAAGTTACACACATAACTTATACATATAACTTACTAC
>Ga0182004_10001221_pt1 | contig 18369 bp, 14 predicted proteins | sample Sormic07211540_1_FD_120479 | JGI IMG/M metagenome (GOLD analysis project Ga0182004, IMG submission 120479) | Endophyte microbial communities from Sorghum bicolor roots, Mead, Nebraska, USA - 072115-40_1 MetaG | ecosystem: Host-associated > Plants > Roots > Unclassified | place: USA: Nebraska...
AAGGGCATATATACCGTACCGCGGGGGGGGGGGGGGGGGGGGGGGCCCCCCCCCCCCCCACACCACCGGGCGGGCGCGGGGCCCCCCCCCCCCCCCCCCGGGACCCCGGCAAAAACCCAAAAAAAAATTTGAAAAAAAACAAAAAAAGTCACACGCACACCGAACGGAAGGACGGGGGCGGGGGGGGGGGGGGGGGGGGGGGGGGGGGGGGGGGGGGGTGGCCCGCACCCCCCATGCACACACGGGCGCAGCACGGGCCTCCGCTTCACTCCGTCGGAAGCCCGGTCAATATCCTAAAGTAAATTTGGAACAATCCAACAGAAAGTCATAAGCAAGGATGCAGGTTACTCCTCCAGCTTCTCATCAACCGACAAATATTGCTCCTCCAGCAGCTTCTCATCAACACACATAGATTGCTCCTCCAGCTTCATCAACAGACATAGTTGCCCCCCTCCCCCCAGCTTCTGATCAACAGACAAAGATTGCTCATCCAACTTCTTATCAACAGACATAGATTGTTTCTCCAGCTTCTCATCAATAGAAATGCACTCCACGGCACGAGGCGGTAGCCAGTAGTAGCTTCGGACTCCACAAGAGATAATAAGGGTGGCACCTACCAGCTTCTCATGAGGGTTTAGTACAAAAAGCTCCTCCTTGCTGATGTTCACAGCTGGCGACTGCTCCACCTCCTCGTCAGGCCGGTAAGGGTTAGGGCAGAAAACACTTCGCGCGAGCAGAGGTGACCACTGACCAATGAATTCGCGAGAGAGTCCAATCCATGCCCGCAGTTCAGAGTCAAAATGGCCATGGCCACTGAGGCCTTCCCGGAAAAAATTACAAAATATTCAAGATTTCCTGTCACCTCAAATCTTACGGCATATGTATAAAACATTAAATATAGATAAAAAATAATTAACTATATAGGCCTCGTTTAGTTCAAAAAAGTTTCAGATTTCCTGTCACATCGAATCTTGCGGCACATGCATTAAGCACTAAATATAGATTAAAAAAATAAGTAATTGCATAGTTTGTCTGTAATTTGCGAGACGAATCTTTTGAGCCTAGTTAGTCCATGATTGAACAATAATTGCCAAATACAAACGAAAGTGCTACAGTACCCAAAACCAAAAACTTTCATCAACTGAACAAGGCTGTTCATATGTAATTTGCGACACAAATCTTTTGAGCGTCCATAATTAAATAAATAATTATCAAATACAAACGAAAATACTATATTAGTATTTTATAAAATTTTATATCGTTGATCCACTGAAAATGATAGCTACTACCCATCAGGACATCCACAGTGTTGTAAAAGATGGTGCTATCTTGGGTGCTGACAAGTAACCTATGCTCGCCACTGTGCACGGCGTAGGAGGTGACATCTTTGGAGTGAAAGGGCAGCCGTATATCGGGGAGTTTGCGCCAAGCCAACTTCCAAGACTCCAAAAATTCCAGCGGCACCCGGACTCCGTGCCGTCCTCGTCAAACGGTTTGCGGAGAGCAGCTCGAAGGAATCGTCGGCGAGAGCAAAGATGGCGGCGGCGCAATCGACAGGGATGTAGTCATGTAGATGGGGGTGTGAGCTGGATTTGGCACTTGGAGGGGGGCATGCTGCAGTACCTGCCAGTCCGTTTGTGGACGTTGAAGACGTGAGCGGTGAGCCCCAGCTGGTAGATCGTGGCACACGGGCAGCATCGCCAGGATCGAGTCGAAGGAGGCCGCGAAGTAACCACCTGGTCAGCTGGCGCTGTGCCTCGAAGCTGAAGATGGCCGGTGGCAGCCGCCGTTTGAGGTAGCGGGCAGCTGCGGGACCATGTATAAGTTATACATGATTCAATAATTAATTTTTTTTACTATAGCCGCCACAATTGAATGCAACTATGAATTAATTATAGAAATGCATAGACTTAAAACTACATAAAAAAATTTGTAGTAAAACATACCATATTATATGTCCGCTGTGTAAATCTACTCATATAGAGTCCAATAAAATTATATTTTATGTTTTTGCTGTGATTTTTCTATATTTTTTAAGATATGTGCAAAATAAATAAAAAAACAAAAAAAACGCTTATAACCGTTATGGAAGCAAAACAAACGGTTTTAAAAGTTCAGGGAGGTTTTAGAGTTCGGTGAAGAAAAACAAACTTTGGCAAAAATTAAAAGAGAGCATCTCCAAGAGTACCCATGCCCCTTCCTGATCCATATTTTTTTTGAGAAAAAAGAAAATCTTATCTCCAAAAATATCTTGTATCCCTTCCTTATATTTTGGCAATTGGCAAATAGACAGACCAGCATCATGCGTAAAAATATGCATAGCCTTTTTTGCATGCATTGGTCTTCCCCGTGCCATCTTCTCGGTCAATCTAAAGGTGGAAGAGTGTGGGAAAGAATAGAGAGTAGGAACTGATGCAAATAATATATAAAAATTGTTACAATAATTTATAAATAGTATAAGATTTTTGACGCAAAGTTGTTTTCTATATATCAGGAGTGAATTATTGGAAACTCTTGGAGATAACCCTTTTTTTTTCTTCTAAGAGAGATTTACTTGTATGGCCCTCAAAAAAATACCTCTTCCTTGTATGGTCTCTTTTTTTTAACTTACTTCTATGACCCTCAAATGAATTTTCATTCCTTCTATAGCATTCCGTCCGTTTTTAGCACTTAACGGTGTTAAGTGGAGGGTAAAAAGACTATAATACCCCCGACGTGAATTTTTTTTCATAAAGTTTAGTTTGTTTCTTGTATAAATTTCTTTTTGAGTACATATGTGATGCTGTCCAAATATTTATTGTGATCCAAATATGTATTGTTATAATGTCTAAATTGTCAATTTATTTATTTACTATTACTCAAAATATACAAGAAACAAACTAAAGTTTGCAATAAAAATGATGCCAGAGGCATTATCGTTTTTTTACCCTCCATTTAACACTGTTAAGTGCTGAAAACGAACGTAAGCCCATAGAAGAAATGAAAGTTCATTTGAGGGCCATAGAAGGAAGTTAAAAAAAATCCATTCAAAAAAAAGACATTTTTTATGGCCTTACAAGTAAATCTCTCTTCTTCGAATATCTTTTTAGAAGTTGTAAAACTACATATTTTTAGAGGAAAAATAGGATATTCTTGGAGATGCTAACGTGGACTTTTTCCTAACTTCACAGGTCAATTGTAATCTGGGCCCTCTCCCTGGCTACTCCGTATGACGCATGGGCTGACCTTGAAAGAAAGGACTCTTCAATTTTACTGGGCTCTCTTGGGTTTTCCGGTCCAACTGCTCCCAAGGCCCAGCATCGGGCAGTCGCATGCGGTGACGCACAAAACCCACCGCGGCACGGCCCCATTCCGCGTCCGCGCTCTCTATATAAAGTATCCCCTCGCTCCCCTCAAAGCCCTAGCCGCGCCCCTGCTCTTCGCCCCGCCGCCGCCCCGCCGCCGTCGCCTGCCTCCCTCAGCCGCCGTCGCCATGGGCAGAAGTAAGTTCGCGTTTTCGATTCAGCTCCTTCGTACGCTTCTACTGCGATGTTTGTTGCAACCGCTTGTCTGAATAGGGCTCTCTGTTTCGTCCGGTGCAAATCTCGACTAGACTAGATCCACACGAAATCGGGTTGATACTTTTGATCAATCCGTGGTGCTTACTGCACGGGCTTAGTGTTGTTTGTCTGCTGAGCTGATTTGTGAAAATCGCAAAGTTGTGGATCCCTAGTATATCGGATGAAGATGATGTTCTGCTAATATATTGACTCAGTTTTTTTGTGTACGGGTGATGTGTTCCGAGGTAACATTCTCATAGTTTAGGATCTGTCTGACTACTGGTAGAACGTGGTATCAATTGATTTGCTGTTCGTAATTGGAAAATCTTGTTTTGGTTCCGCTTAATGCTTGTAGACCTTGTACAATTGCTTTACCTGTCAAAATGGGGTTATTAGTTTTGTTACATGGATTCTTAACAAATACATTTAGTATTCTAAATTGTATGCCATGAAAAAACACTATAGGACCAATCTGATTACACTCCATATGGTCATTCTGTGTGGGTCATGCAAGCATTGTTGTATATTATGTGGAAATTAATGTTGTGTTTTGCATCTAGTCAATGGTTTATATTTGTTTGCACTGATTTTTTTTGGTTACCCCAGTGCATAATTATTATTATGTTATTGATAATAACGAGCTTTCATGTTTCTGAAACATTGGTCAGGGCCTGCGAGATGCTATCGCCAGATTAAGAACAAGCCATACCCCAAGTCCAGGTACTGCCGTGGTGTCCCTGACCCCAAGATCAGGATCTACGATGTTGGGATGAAGAAGAAGGGTGTTGATGAGTTCCCCTACTGTGTGCACCTTGTCTCTTGGGAGAAGGAGAATGTCTCCAGTGAGGCTCTTGAGGCTGCCCGTATTGCCTGCAACAAGTACATGACCAAGTCTGCAGGAAAGGATGCCTTCCACCTTAGGGTCCGGGTTCACCCGTTCCATGTCCTCCGTATCAACAAGATGCTTTCGTGTGCCGGGGCTGATAGGCTCCAGACTGGAATGAGGGGTGCCTTTGGCAAGCCTCAGGGTACCTGTGCTAGGGTGGACATTGGTCAGGTCCTCCTTTCTGTGCGCTGCAAGGACAACAATGCTGCCCATGCTAGCGAAGCTCTGCGTCGTGCCAAGTTCAAGTTCCCTGGCCGCCAAAAGATCATTGAGAGCAGGAAGTGGTCAGTGCAAAATATATTCATTGATGCTGTTGAATCAAAATGTCATAATCTTATTGCGTGCATAAATTATTTTGTATTATTGTATTTAATTTGCATTTTCTTGTTTAGGGGCTTCACCAAGTTCAGCCGTGCTGACTACCTGAAGTACAAGAGTGAGGGTAGAATTGTTCCTGATGGTGTCAATGCAAAGGTACATCTATTACTCTACTTGCTACATTTTTGTGTAGATATCTCTGAATTAGTTTTGGAACAGTTGATATTATCTCTCTTGGATAATGCATATTTTGAAATGTATCCTTTTCCTTGCCTCATTTCTAGAGGCAAGCTTAGTTTGGACATGGTAATCTATGCTTAATCACAGTTTTTACCTTTCGTCTCTGAGCATTTTTTTCTAATGTTTGCTCTCTCATCTCTGAGGACAGTAGTGCATAATCTAATTTCATCTTCTCTGCTTAATCACTGTTTTTACCTTACGTGTTTGAGCATTCTTCTGATGTTTCCTCCCTCATCTGGGGGCGGTATAGTAGCCAGGCCATAATCTAATTTCATATTCTTCTGACCTTTTACAGCTGCTCGGTAACCACGGCAGACTTGAGAAGCGTGCTCCTGGGCAGGCTTTCCTCGAGGCCGTTGCTTAAGTGGAATCCACAGTGGGACTGCGGATCCAGACGTTTTGCTTTAGCCTATCTTACTATTTTGCTTTGTGGAACATGAATTTCAAGTGTCTCGGTTATTACAGTGCCTTATGTGAACCAACCTATCTTGTGCTGAACATCGCTATGCATGGAAGTAGTTCTCTTTTGTGTCTGAATGCTGAGAATTAAATGTTTTGCATCTGAGTATATCTTCTCAATATGGCGAATCTCTTTATTTATTCGAAATGGGTTACGCAAATTTCATGTAGAGGTGTCAATGCGCGATGATTGTGCAATATACACGAATTTGATTTTAGTACGAGCTTTATCACACGCAATCTACATATCTTGTAGAGGCTTCCTTGGATGCAATGTCTAATTGCTTGGATACAATGGGCAATTGCTAGCGAGCTTATAATAGCCCTACTACATCCAACCTATAGGACCTTGAAATAACCAACCATTGCTTATTTAGGCTGATTTTTAGTCTCAACTTGTAACCCCCTATAGAACACTGAAAATCCATACTACACTGAAATCACGACTAGGGTCTGTGCAACACTGAAAGATGCTACTCACTTGCTGTATTATTAGCCCCGCGGCGTGGGTATCCGGATTGCCGCTTGCTCGCATGATGCCAAGCTGGTGAAGTTTCCACGCCTTAAGCTCCACCGGGCAAATTTACCATAGGTCCATAGCACAAAGTAGTATTGTTTGATATCGTAGCAATGAGCCCTTCTTTCCCATCCGTTCCAAAATGAACAACAGTAGGGAAGTTGAAGCCACAACAAACTCTACCAAAGAGATCCAAGGTCTGTTAAGTGATCCCAACTAAAAGTCTGTTAAAGTGGTCGATCCAGCCTAGCATCGATTCCCTGCAACCCAATTCCGCTCTAGTTGCCGGTACCAATTTGCCAACCAAACACTACCATATGCGTACACGCACTTTTAAAAGAGCCAAGCTCTCGTTTTGCTTAGGACTAGGTTAGTTAGATGCATCCTACCGCCGTGGAAAAGCATGCCATGAACATCGAGTTATAAATAAGAAAAAACATACTTTTGTTTTATCTTGACCTGATGAACAAATTTCCATAGCATCGACAATCTATTGTTATTGTATTATTTATTACACACAACAAACTCTTCAGAGTTACTATACTAATAGCATTAGATAGCATTAGATTTAGTAATGAATTGTAGTCACTAATGATATTTAAAAATGATATTTAAATTCAGTATTGAATTGTAGTCATACATTACAACCGTTTCCAGGAACTGGAGCTCAGGAATATCGCAATATTCCCTTAGAAAGCTATACGTCTTCTTTTGACGTTTTAAGGCTCTGTTTGGAAGCGTGGTACAGTTTTTTCACCTGTAACTGTAATATCATTTCACCTGTAATTAGTTGTGCACAAGGATACGATGCCCAAATTGTAAGTCATTCCAAGAATCTTGGAGAGTCAAACTTTTCTAAGTTTGACCAAACTTATATTATAAAATAATAATTATTATGGTACTAACTAAGTACCATTAGATTCTTTCTTAATTATATTTCCATAGTATACTCACATTACGTTATAAATCTTAGTATTTTTCTTTATAATTTTGATCAAATTAAAAATGCTTTGACTCTCCAAGATTCTTGGAATGACTTGCAATTTGGGATGGAGGGAGTATCTTTTTTCAGCGGTAAGTTTCTTGTTTGGGAGGCGAGACAGCTTCTCATGATGCATACACGAGAACAAGCTAGCTACTATCCAAACCCATGAACATGGCGATGTTGGCCTCTGACCTCCAAGGGCAAGCCCACCACCTCTAACGCTGCCACCGTCCCAGGCCGACGACCTTGAAGCCGGCGAGGACGACACCGGCCGGCGACTTCACCCACTACACCGTAGCTGAGGATGCAGGATGCTCCCCACCATGTCTGATGACGCCACCATCAACCCGCTCCTCATCCCGTTGCCGCTCGGCATGGCCGGTGCGTTCTCCCCAGCTGGTGCCTCGGTGAGCTGTCGGCCAGAACGTTGCTGCAGACGGACGCGGAGTCGGGCGCCATCGCCGAGAGCCCGAGACGACGATTGGAATCAGGGTTGCCATCACCGCCGCCACCGAAATACTATATTGAGAAATATTAATATTTATGATTTGTAATAAGGGGTTGTTTAGTTCCCTATAAAATCCAAAATCTAAAATACCAACTACTTTGATGAAATACAAAATGCCAAAATTTCCAGAATCATGTTTAGTTCCATCCAAAATGCAGAATTTATTGTCCTCATTTGAGCATCTCGAGGCTTTTTTTGAGTTTTTTTTTGTCTCTTTAGGCCAAAATCTAAAATGGAAAAACATTTTTTGGCCTAAAATTTTGGATTGTGTTTAGTTCCATTTTACAAAATGATGTACCAAAACCTAAATTTTTTTGGAAAAAAAGGGAAACTAAACACCCGCTAAGTATCATTAGATGAATTATGAAATATATTTAGAGATATAAATTGATAATATTTTTTATAAATCCAGTTATTTTTTTTAAAATATGACTTATTTTAAATCTAGAACGATGTTCTTTCTAGGTAGAGGCAGTAGACTCTATTTGAAATGTAAAATTTTTCTTTTTGGTTGTGTTTGTTTCTGTGAAGTTAAACTGTTTTCTGTATATAATTATATGAATCAATTTTTTTTACACAAAGAACACAGGGGCCTTGGAAAAAATATTGCATTAGTTATTTGTTTTTATTTTCAATCTTATTTCTAACCTTTAGAGCTTTTTTTTTGGTGTGACGATCCTTCAGAGCTTCAATACTATCATTCTAACTAACAAATAAACCATGCAAACTGCTATCCGAATCAAGGAAATTATTTTTCATGGACCTATAAAAAGTGTTACTTAGTTTCTTAACTTTATTTTTTTTTCTCAAACTTGGCTATTTGACCATAAAAGGAATTTTCTTTGGGTTTTAGCCCTTCCGTTAGTTTGTCGGGCTAACAGTCTTAAGTTGCATGTGAAATTACTCTTTTACCCCAGCACAGAAAACAACAGTTCAATAAACTATAGGTGCGCTCTATAGGTTTTTTAGGGTGTCTACTATATCAATAAATAATATCTCAAAATAAGGTATAAGCATGGAAATCATTATTTTTTGAAGCATGGAATCATTATTTTTCCCAAAACAGATCTAATTTCTCAAATAGCAAGTTTGAGGAAAAAAAGGCTAAGAAACTAAGCAACACTTTTCTTTTTTAGGGTTAAGAAAATAATTTTCTCAATCGGAACGGATTGAAATCAAGGACTTCCATCCAGATCGAAAAAAATTACGGCCTCCGCGATCTATAAAACGCTGGCATCTTTCGGTTTCTTCCCACACGTCTTTCATTTGAAACGGATGGAATCATGGAGTCCGCGATGGACTCGCGAAACGCCGACGCCGCCGCCGCCGCCGCTCCAATGCCCCTGTACCCTCACGCTCTGCTGTCGCTTCCGGATCTCGACCGCCCGCCGGCGATCATGGAGATGTGGGAGGTGGAGGCGGTGGCCGCCGCGCTCCCGGCCAAGAAGCGGCGCCTGCGGGAGACCTTCGAACGCCTGGCCGCCTGCTCCCCGACGCCGCTCCCCTTCCGCTGGGAGGATCTCGACACGTACATCTCCTCCCTCCAGTACTCCGTTACCCTCCGCCACCGCCAGCTCCGGGAACTCGAAAAGTCTAAGCCTGCCCCAGCGCTTGCCCCTGCTCCGGCCGCAATGTCCCTGCTGCCCATCGCCGCCGCCGGCGACGTCGGCCAGGTGCGGGTCCTTGAAAAACCACGGCCTTCCCCTGTTCTTCCCGTCGTCATGGCGCTTCCGGCCACTGGCGGCGATGTCCACGAGCTTCGGGCCCTCGTGAGGTCCAAACCCGTCCAACCTCAACCTCCTGCGCCAGCTCCCGCCGCCGCCGCGGCTGCGGCTGACACCGATGTCCACGTCGAGGAGGGAAGAAAAAGGAAGGCGTGTATCCAGGAGGCGGAGGAAGTCCGCGTGGCGAAGCGTACGGCGCATAAGCAGGAGCGCCAAGCAAAGATGCGGTCGCGAAAGATCCAGGAGGATGGAGCGGTGAAGGAGAAGACGACGTCTCCGTCGCACGACAGCAACGGCAAGGAGTTGATGCCGGTTCCTCAAGGCGACGACGACGACAATGGCCTCGCGGCGGAGGCGAACGCGAGCACGGACGCCACAGTGCAGGTGAATCCCGTCACCGTCAGCAAGGTCGCCGTCGTCCTGCAGCCGGAGCTCCCTGAACCTGCCACTGCGCGCGATGCCACGAACCGTGTGCTGGCTGCTGGCGTCGCGAACTCCACTGGCCTGCAACGAAGTCGTCCGCCCCGCCCCGTCGCCGCCTCTGGCGCCGCAGCGTCCGCGGCGGCTGTCACCGTCACCGGCAGGGATGTGGAGGCCGCCAGCCAGAAGGTGCAGATGCAACTCGCCGTGCGGGAGGTTGAACGGCACGACGACCCGGTGCCGGTGGTCACCAAGAACATCGAGTCTCTCGATGGTGGCGAGGCCAAGGTGAGTCCGCGTCGTCCTGGCCACTGCACCGGCAATGGCCTCCCGATCACGGCCATCACGGCCACAGATCCCATCTGCAAGATCGGCGGCACTCTGCACGAGCCCCCTGCCACGATTCCCAAAACCTCCAGCAACTCCACTAGCCAGGCGGTGACGGTGCCTCCCAACTATGAGGTGCCCGACGTGGAGATGGAGATAGTGGAACCGGAGGAGACGACGCTGCAGGTGCTCGAAGACGACGCATCAATGTTAGCCAAGAAGGCATATCAAACACAAGTCGCCATCATGTCCGAGGAGGCAGCCGGCAAGGTAAGCCCACTTCCTCTAGGCTGCAGCAATGGCCATGGCCATGCACAGGCCGCCGTCGCTGGCGCGGCCACCGCGATGCCGCAGGTAGCCGCTGCTGCTGCTGCTGCTGCGGGCGACGCCACCGTGTGCAAAAGCTCACCCACCGTGACGCGCGACACCCCAAACCTTGTGCAGGCTGCTAGCATCCCGGCCCCGAAGAGCGCCGGCGTGCCCGCTGCCACGCGCGAGCGCGACGCCCCGGCCGCCTCGCACGCCACTCGAGGTGCACCACCGGCAGCTGGCTCCCAGCAGGACGCCAGTGACGTGAGTCCAGTTCCTCCACGAGGAGGCAACGGTCTTGCTCACGCTCAGTCGTCCCGCGTGAGCGCCGGCGCCGCCGGCACGCAGACGGACAGCGCGCGTGATAGCGCCGTTGTCCGGCAAGGTTCCCCCGCCGCCGCGGGCGCGGGCGCGGCACCGGCACCGGCCCGCCGTGACCTGAGCGCCACTAACCCTGTGCCGGCTAGCAGTAGACGGGAACACCCTGTGCCTGTGCCGGATGCCGGCAGGCATGTGCTCCAGCAGCAGCACATGCCCAAGCATGAGCCGGTTTCTTCGCCGCAGAAACAGCAGGAATGGTCTTCGAAAAACCATGGCGGCCGTCCGACGAGCTCTCGCCCTGTGCCTGAAGCACAGGTCGCTGTTGCTCAGAGGTCGTGGAGCAGGCCCGGCGAGGGGAGAGGCGGTGGAATCGCAGCTGCACCTGCAGGAGGGCTACGGGGAGACGACAACAACAGAAACAACAAGGACAGGTACAAAGCAAAGCGACCCCTATTTTGCGACAAGTGTGGATGCAAGGGCCATCTGGCCGAAAATTGTCGCACAGCGAAACACCTCGTGGCACTCTATCAGAAGGCGAAAGAGGAGAGGGAGAAGGAGCAGAAACAGATTTGCTACAGGTGTGGATGTACAGGCCACTGGTCTCGCAATTGTCGCACAGCAAAACACCTGGTCAGATCTATACCAAAAGGATCGAGCGGCCAAGCGTGCCGCAGGACTTCTTCAGAAAAATGTCTAGCGTTTTTGGAGATTTATTTCAAGCTTATCTGGAATCCTTCATTTGGAGATCAAGATTGCAATATCTAAATGGGTCTCTACAATACTCATGGCAAAATCAGCTGTATGTTATCTTCATATTTGTTGCATTAACCCTCTCAAATGGTACCAAATTAGAATTCATATTGGACTATTGGAGCCCCTTTTGAAATATTTGAATGTTTGTCTGCTTAATGAAACACGTGCCATTGCATGTTCTCGAAAAAAAATATTTGAATGTTTGTTTAAATTTATGTGATATGAATCTCATACCTAGAGGCATACCTCGTGTGTTATTGCAGAATTTCTAAAAAATAAATATGTTATATGCATAGCATTACTAAGTTATCTTCATATTTGTTGCATTAACCCTCTCAAATTTAGGGTACCAAATTAGAATTCATGGACTATTGGAGCCCCTTTTTGAAATGTTTGAATGCTTGTTTAAATTTATGTGATATGAATTTCATTAACTAAGGCATACCTCACGTGTTGTCGCAGGACTTTAAAAAATAAATCTATTGTATATATAACATTACTGTATGATCAGAGGTGGAGCCCTATATGGCGAGGTTGGGCATCTGCTCTACCTCCTCTCCGGTGAGCACGACATCTAGGAACCCATCTCCGGCGGCGGCGCAGGCTCCGACTCGTCACTGACTCGAGCGAATGGTTGAGACTTGAGAACGATGGCGACGGGAGTCAAGCAAAACAAAGGAAGTTCGGCAGTCTCCAGTTTGTGCTGCTGGGCCGTCTAGCAAACAAGGCCCACGCCCACCCATCGCTCAGCCCAAGCAACATACGGCAAACGGGCAGAGGACTAGCATACGGATACGGCGCCGCTCCCCATCTAGTCGTTGCATCGCTCTCGCTCGGCTCAGTTCGCCTTCGCGCCGCACGGCCATAGTCCGCAGCTCCGCGGCTCGGCCACGCCTGTGCTTCGGCCTCCAGGCATCTGGGCTTCGGTTTCTGGCCACCGCTCTACCCCACCGGCCGCCGCCCCATGCTCCGCCGATCGAACAACGGTGGCTGCCGTAGTGCCACTGTGCGGTCGTGCCGGTCAGCTGCTTGCCTGTGGCCAGTGAGTGCTTATGGATGGAGATGGAGATGAAGTTGGAGCCGACCGAGACACAAGTAGGCAGAGGCCGACAGCTCCAACTCCAACTCCATTGAGCCATAAGCAGAAGCGATATAAGAAACTAGGTATTGCCAATTGCCATGGATTTTTAGGAAATTGTTGGCTTCATTAGTTGATCTTTCTGATTTATGAAAGCAATTAAATTAAATGGTTATGCAGATTTAAAAAGCTTCTATACCACTATGACTAAGAGTACGATTTCTACAAGTGGAAGTAACTCGTCCCCAAGCACTCGTGAAAGCAGTAATGTTACTGAATCCATAGAACAACAAGAGCTAGGAGATTCAGAGCAACATCTAGATCCAATAGAAACAGTACAATTTGTTTGCTGAAATAAATATTAGAATACAATAGCTACGTGATAAACCAACATATATATAGTATACATATATAGTTCGACCGATATATTGGTGAAGTTTGCTATATGTAGATAGCGGTCTGCCCTACCTCATTTCTTCAGCCGGCTCCGCCACTGTGTATGATATTCTATATACTGCGTATATATGAATTTGATTTGCATGAATGTTATTAATTGTACCAAATCTCATAAAAATTGGTAAGTTAATAGAAGACAAACCAATAGAATATTTGATTACATTATAGAGAAATATGTGATAAACAAATAGCGTATGTAGATAACTTGTATGTTAATGAATTAAAGATTAAAAATATTGCACAGGATAAAGACGATGTGGATATTTTTGTAATTAATAAGGGATAACATGGACCTAGTGGAGAATGATATAGATATTTTTTGAAATTAATAAGCGATGACATGAACTTAGGATAGAATGATGTGCACATTTTTTATAATTAATAAGAGATGAGATGAGCTCGGTGGAAAATATTGTGCACGCCACATGAAGAAATAGATGCGTCGAGGATGGCGCGAGCGTCGATGTTCTCTCCGAGGCGATCGTGCACCGTCTTGCCCTTGTGCTCCCATGGACTTAGGGGCTCGAGATGAACCGATGCCTCCCTTTCCTCACGTGGGTGCAACGCTGGTCGCTCGGTTTCTGGCTCTTAGTGTCGAGAAGCGGGGATTTCCGCCTGTAGGACCGTGACACACTCCAGGAGTCTGCGGAGGTCGTCGTGGACCCGTCTCCCTTCTAGGGTCGATGGCTCGGGCATCATCCGCAAGAGCATGGTTGCTGCCACCACATTTTGGCTGGCCTTGTTGAAGAGTTGGGGTCGATCGCCCCACTTGTCCTCGATGATGCGACAGTTGACGTTGCAAGCTTGACGTCGGGCCGTTCCTCCATCTCCGCGGACCGCTTGCTCACGCTCGAGGGCCATGCGCAGTTGCTGTAGACGCTTGCCGTTCTCATCAAGCTTGGCCTCAAGCTCATGTAATTGCTCGAGTTCAGCCCGGCGGTGGCCTTTAGGCGCTGATACTGCGGCCTGATGCCTCGGGAGCTCAGAAGGTAACGCTCCCTAAGGCGGAGTGCGATCTTCCGGTCTTGCCATAGCGTCGTCTCTGGATGGTACTTCCTCGATCTTGAGGTTGAAGCACTCCCAGGAGTGGTCGTAACCTCCCTCATCGGAGTCGAAGTAGCCGAAGCAGTAATCGCTTGCTGCAAGGAATCGGCACAGAGCCTCAGGGTCGCCAAGCCTGGTGAAGTCCGCACCGGTCCACGCATCGCCGTCCTCCGCGGAGTCGATGTACGTGGAGGCTAGCGGGGTTGCGATGAGGTCGAGGGTGGAGCGTAGGTGATGTTCGAGGAGCTCCATGTAGGCACTTAGAAAGGTGCTCGTCGAGGAAGAGTAGGCCAGCGTAGCGTTCCCCATACCATAGGATAGTGGGAATGGTGCGGCCGCCCGCCTCCTTCGTGTCGGTGCCAGTCCCGAGCATGGTGGCAGTGGCGCCCTAGGACATGGGGCCGGGACGTTCCTATGTGCTCCCGGCGCCTCTCCCTCGGCCAAGCGTAAACCAGACATGCCCCTTTCGAGGGGGTGTATGCTGATCGCCGGTCGGGAAGGGCCAGAGAAACATGTTGGGTTATTCCTGACTTCGACGTTAGAGCTAGAATCCCCTTGTCTCTGCCGTGCTCAACGAGTGCGGCGAGAGTGATGTCCTAAGCGCCTCTCGCGGCTTGGAAGGAGTGGGGAGGGCTCGTCGTTAGAGGTGGCTCTTGGCAGGAGAAGGACCATGTCATAGCCGTAGCCAAGCAACATGAACTATAGGCTCCCAAACTAGATGATTGTGCCAAGGCAGAGTGGGTGATGGTCGTCAGCCATCCAGAGCTTCCCGAAGGAAGTGGTGTCACACGCGGAAGGCCCCTACCTGGCGCGCCAACTGTTGGTGTTTGGACACTTGGTCTTACCATCGGCGACTAAATTTGTATAAGCGTGTCCTCGATCCTGATGGGGATGCAAGAACACAGACGATTTATACTGGTTTAGGCCAAGAATATCCTATGTCCAGTGAGTGAGGAGATGAGGAGTCCTTGTATTATCTTGCACCTAAGTGTCTGTAGTAGGGGTTATAAGCGGGGTGAGAGAGAGAGAGAGGGGTGCTCCCAGGTCTCACGTGGAGATGTTGTAGGTTTGTTGTGTGCTCAAGTGTATGTGAACTCATACTTGTTGTGTTTTTTTCTCGTCCTTGGAATGGACCCTGCCTTCTCTTTTTATAGTTACAAGGAGAGCCAAGAGATACATGTGTACATGTTGTGTTGCTACTACAGAACCCAGAGCTGAGCTGAGGTATGGCGTAGTACGACGACAGAGTGGCTTCCCATTCCTGTGGTGTTGTAGCCGGTCGTAGTCGTCGTACGAGGCGTGTCTGTCCCTGTAGCTGCGTGTCGAGCCACGCCTATCTTGTGGATGGAATATCTGTACGTGTTGTAGGCTTGCCGACCTTTGTTTGTTGACCGATGTAGAGACTCGTGGCTTCCCTGGTCGTGGACCATGCCCTGGACTCTGACGGGCGCGTGGTGACAGGAGCCTGGATTGACGTTTGAACGCCTTCCCTGGTCCCAGCCGTATGCACAATGATAGGAGCGGGTGGCACAGGGATGGGAATAGATAGCATATTGATCGTCATGGCCTGCTCTGTGTGGCATGGGCACGGGCATGGGGATTTGACTCGTGTCTTATCTTGTAGTACCATGGCCCCATCATGGGTGATGTCATGGGTGATCTCGAGCGCACCAATAGGGGAAGGGTGCTCGAACCCTGAGGTTGGGAGAGGCGGAGATTGCCGAGTCTCGGCTTCGTTCGAGGCCTTGGCGTTGGGTCTCGGGCAAGGCGGAGAAAATGAGTGGTCTCGGCTCTACCCAGGGCCTTGTCGTTAGGTCTCGTACGAGATGAAGAGCGACTGTTTAGTTTTCCTGGCCTCCTACTAAGGGGAGCGGATGAGATTTTTAGTTCTCTTCTTCGGGTACCTAGGTTATGGTACCTGAGAACCCTATAACACAATAATAATTAATAAGCACCTAAAATTAATAGCATAGTTTTTACGTATAGCTTCTCTTATATATAAATATTTAAAATTCTTAAAGCAACAAGGGTCTGTGGCCATTGGTAGATGAACATAGGCATTTGATTCTGGATCACTTACAACTATACTGTAATAGACGTCGACTGAATGTTTTATCGACTCTGATTTAATTAAATCGACACTGGCTCCTAGTCCGATTTCTGCCAGTCGATTCCGAACTCGACGGGAGACTCACACCGTATACATGCCGCGTTCGCCCCCTAAACTCGCGCCAATTGGACCAATCGGAAGTCCTTAAAACTCGCCCTGCGCATGGAATCAAGCAAGAGCACGTCATCATCAGAATAGAGATAGCCACGTACGTACGTCGACGTCGCGTGTGACTGAGATAGCATAGCAAAGATGGAGTTGCTCACCGACGACGTGCTCGCGGACGTCCTCCGCCGGCTGCCGCCACGAAGCCTGGCCGTGTCCCGCTGCGTCTGCCGCGCGTGGCGTGCGCTCATCGACGCCGGCGACGGCATGCTGTGCGCGGACGACCTCCCGCACTCCTTGGCCGGCCTCGTCATCTGCTACGACGACCACCAGGGCCTCCCGCGCGCGATGCTCTTCGCCCGCCCCGGCGTGGGCTCCGAACGGGTGGCGACGACGGATCGGGATCGGAACCACCACCACCTCGAATACGAGTTCTTGGCGTTTGATCCCGCGGTCTCGTCGGATTACGAGGTGGTCATGGTCCCCTACGTCGTTGTTCCTCCCGAATCGAAAGATGTTGGTGAGCCTGGTGGAGGTGGTGCTGGTGCCATGTTGCATTCAGAATGGCCGCCGTCGCCGTGGATCCTCACCGTCTTCTCGTCGGCGACGGGGCTGTGGGAGGAGAGGTCGTTTCTTCGGCGAGGTGAGCCTGCGGGAACTGTCGCCGACCTGCGGCCAAACTGGTGGAGAAATTGGCGGGAGGATGGGCGCGCTGAATACTGGCGAGGCATGCTCTATGTTCACTGCGAGACTAACTTTGTCATGAGGTATACTTTCGGTTTTATTTTATTTCCAGCCGCCTCTGCTAGTACAGTACATATCTATAAACCTAGTATTAAAGGGTTAAAATTTCTGACTTTGATATCATTTCTCTTTGATTAATATATGTTGCAGAATATCATTGTCAGATAGCACGTATCGAGTAATCAAACCCCCAAGATGTTTTGGGGATCATCAGGAGTTTGTGATAGGAAGGTCAAAGAAGGGGATTTACTCTGCATTCCTTGATGATAAGTATCGCCTTTGGATCTGGATCCTTGATGAATCATGTGACGATCAAATAGAGTGGAAACTGATGCACGATAGTGGTCGGGGGATTGCATTTCCAAGTCCAAGTCTTGGCCGTGGACCCTGGATCTTATATGACCTTGGAAGTGAAGACCAAGATGATGAAGATGAAGCGCAAGCGCAACTGGATCAACACCAAGATGATCAAAATGAAGCGCAGCTTGATCAAGAATTCGAATGGAACTCCGATGACGACAACGACAGTAATATTATTCTGCCCACCGATGATGTAACTGAAGAGCGTCGCAGGTTTGTTCAAGTTATGGCGTTTCATCCTTACAAAGAGATCGTCTTCTTCCATGTATCATCAACAAGAGTGATGGCGTATCATTTGAGTAGCTCTAAAGTCCAAGACTTGGGCGCATTGTTGCCTGTGACTTTCATGTCTTGGCAAAGACATGAATATATCAGAAATTATTTTCCATACACGCCTTGTTGGATGGGAGAGTTGCCTGAAGAAGAATTCGAGTAAACCGAAGATCGGCATGTATTGCATCGAATCAAAATTGTTCTATCAATAAAATGCATAGTTTTATCCTCTTGTTTGGGAAGTTGATTCCAAATGCATACTTGAAGTATAACTCCACCATGATTTTAAATTATATTTGTTATTTTTACCCGTAAATATGCGCATACGATTGAAGTAACTGCAAAACGAATTAGATGCCCACTTTATCACTCTAGGCCCTGGAGGCCTGGGGCCCATTTTGTTTTTCATGCAATTAGTCCAGTTGTTGCTTCATGCTTGCACGTTGCAGAGAGGCACGTACTACGTGTTTTTTTCGGAGTGGCGTGAATTGTACAGTACTCGAGCACACTTCGCGTGGCTCAACGGCTCCCTTCGCCTGTGATGATTTGTGAGATATATATAGAGAGAGAGAGTAACTACACGTACGTGTAAAAAGGAATTTCCATATATATAGGGAAATTCCTTTGTACACGTACGTGTAATTACTTTCATCTTCAATAAACTACATTGTGTATGTATTCATACTTGTTTATCAGTTTGAGTATGTTTATATACTCATATTAAGATACTCTAGATCTTACCACGCGAAAAATTTTCAAAAAAAATTATGTTTTAAATATATTACTAAAATGCCACTACTATATTATATACAATAAGTATAACCATATACTCTATGTATGTATGCATACTTAACATACATATCACTCTAGATAGTCTAGTATAATCATATACT
>Ga0182004_10001222_pt1 | contig 18359 bp, 12 predicted proteins | sample Sormic07211540_1_FD_120479 | JGI IMG/M metagenome (GOLD analysis project Ga0182004, IMG submission 120479) | Endophyte microbial communities from Sorghum bicolor roots, Mead, Nebraska, USA - 072115-40_1 MetaG | ecosystem: Host-associated > Plants > Roots > Unclassified | place: USA: Nebraska...
ACTATGCGTAAAAACTATTAAAAGAGTTTCATATAATTGACCTATTAGAGAAACACATCCTGATACAATTTATTTTAAACATGAACCTAATCAAATTTGAACAAAGTTTAACTTAATCCGAACTAAACGTCATGTGCTCGTTATTATATAAATGAGTATATGGAAGGAGCGAGTGATAATTCAACTCTATAGATTAGAGTATTTGGCCGCATGTTATTGACTTTTTGAGCGTGGCCAAACACAAATTCCCAAAGTATATAGGTAAGGACTTTTGTTTGGAGTTAGCGGATGGGTGAACGAAATTTGAAAAGCAGGGAAAGGTCCCTGCCGCCCTGGTCGGTCGGTGCCGGTGGTCCGTCGGCCGTACGTATCCTGCTACGTACTCCAGCGCCGCGCCGCGCCGAGCCGGGGACGAGCCGGCCGAGCCGCGCCGAGCCAGCAGTGCCGTCCCCGTCCAGCGTCCATCATCGCCTCCGCTGCCCCTATTTACGCTGGACACTCTGTTCCAGGTGGCTCCTCCTCCCTCTCTCCCCCTCTGTCCGTCCGGCCTCTCCGCCTGTGCGGGGGTGACCGCTGTCTCTGATCCACTGATCAGTGGCCTCGCCTCCCCGCGTTCCGCTCCCCCGCTTCCTGATCCCGCGATCGGCGGGGCGCCAGCCTCTCTCTCTCCCCCCGCGAGCGCAGCAGATCCGGCGACGCCGCAGGCCCTCCGCCGGCTGCCCGACCGCCCGCCCGACGATCTAGATCCAGGTATTTCGTCTCTTCTCTCTCCCTCGCTCTCACCTCAATTGCCCAGCTCCCGCTGGCGTCCTCGCGGTGTTAGATCCGCCTGCCCGCCCCGGGCCCTGGTTGGTTTTCTGCTTTCGCTAGTTAGTTCGATGGCATAGCTCCTGTGGACGAATTGCTTCTCCACACGACTCGCTTGTTTCCTGTGAGCCCTGGAATGAAATCCAATCCAATCCGTTTTGGATTCATCCATTTTGTTGCCAATTGTTTGACGTGAGCTGGAGTGCTGCGATCGCTTTGGTAATTGGTACTCTCCAAGTTTTTTTTTTGGACTGTCTCAAGCTTAACACCACCGTTAGCTGTCCGTCGTGTTGTCTTGCTGGAAGAAAAATCTCATGATCCAGCCAGCAGCTGCGAGCACCTTGCACTTGTATACGAAGCGGATCGCGTGATCGGCATCAACGTTTGACTCTGCCCATCATCGTGAGCAATCGCTGTCTGTACCATAGGTAGGGGAAATACTGAAGTGCTCTGTTGCTGCTCTAGTGGGATATTTGTTTTTTTTTCAAGGCTGGTGGAAGGCTACCTTTGCCAAAGCCAAGAGTGACACGTGCCCCAGCGTCGGTATCCGGCCAAGCATATAGTACCAGCTATGAACATGGTGACAAGAAGACCATGCCTATGCCGAGATTGATGGATGCCGATTTGTGGAGGAGTCAAAGGGAAAAAGGCCAATGCTACAAGATAGCGTATAGTGCTTCTTAGAGGATCAAGCTGGGGTTTTCTTACATGTAGGCTGTTGGTTACAGCAGAGGTTTTGGGTCATGCACACTGTCCGTTGAGACCGCTAAACTCGCACCTAGGCAACTCTTTGAGCTAATAACTTGAACTATGAACAGCTATAGATAATACATCTAGTGTTTACGGAAAGGGATACAAAACATTGCCTACTTCCAATAGCATGCATTTGGATCAGCCCAAGCACTCGCTATCCACTTCCTACTAATTGTGTAAAGGCAATAGTAAAAAAAAAAATCAGTACTGCCTACCATTTTCACAAAGTTGCACTAACTTGAACCCATATTTTAAGAATGAGCAAGAAGTCACTTAATCTAGACCTAAATACAAAAAACACTTGTAACTTAATTAAATTCACCTGTAGACACTTAATGTAGACACCTGCTCCAATCACGCTGTCCGCACACTTGGTTTGAAGTATGAACATTTCTCAGCCCAGTCCGCTACATTTGGGCAAAGCAATACCAACACCATGGTTATACGACAGGGTGAACAATTTAGATAAACAGGACTGAAAACCTGAGAGCAATGACGAAACTGACCAAAGATGTAAATGTTTGATTGAGCCAAGTGATAAGCACTTGTAAAGGACCTGACTGAGGTAGATAGAAATGAGTTGACATCAAAAGGAAACTAATGAATAAATTAGCGAAAGAATTGAAATCGATACCTTAATTATGTAATTGAGGTTACAAGCAGAGGAAAATCTTAAAACAAAGGGTAGCACCATAGCACCACTTGCTCACATAGATGTTACCATGCTTAAGAAATGTCTTAATATACTATTATTGTAATACACATGGCTTGTCATGAATACAGTGCTTTGCTTTGAGGTAGGGATGAAAACAGAAACAGAACATATCGTTTACCATGGCTTATTATTGAAGTTTTATGATTTTATCACGATCTTGGATCTTTGCTGAAACATCAAACATGGAAATGATAATGGTTTCAACCGTTTTAGCAATTTACACCTGTCGACCGTTTTTTGCCTATATATATATCCCACACTCCCATATTCTTGTCCTATTTTAACATATCAGTTTACATGTGTGTTCAACTTGTATAGGTAGTAAGCATGTTTGTTCGTTTTAAAAAATAAAAACAGTAAAGCATGCTTGAAGACTTGGCTTACCATTCCTATGCATGCTGTTTTTGTACTATGCATTATCAACTACCGACCAATATTTATTTCTGGCAATATCGTTTTCGATTTGTTTATGAAAAAAAATGAAAACAGAAACAATTTTGGCCTCTTCTGATCGTTCCCAACAGTTTTCATCCCTACTTAGAGGAATTAGGTAGAGGTACACGGCTTCTGTTCAATGGGATCTGGAGACGATTAGGTTTCTTTTCTTGTGGAAAATAGTTCAGTAGTGAACATCTATAAGGCAAAGATAAATCTGAAATCTCACTCAGTTATTTTTAGAGCTATATCTAGCTCAATATGTAATTCTGAATCTTTTCCATACCTGTGAATTATACATTTGTACTCCCCATTCCTAATTCCTAATTATAGTTAAGTTTAGCTTTGCCCTAGGTTAAACTTCTCTAACTTCAATATCTAGAATATGTTACCTGCCTTATTTGTAATTGGTATTTTGGTTTAATATTTTCCTTTTTATTTTTGGCTTAATCAAACACACTCTCATATTTTCAATGTAAACTGATTGCTTTATTGTTTTTCGGTTCTTAACATATGGTGTGTCTCTAATATTACACTTGTACAGGGGAACCATCTGCTATCATTTTGTTTTCTTCAAAGTAATCCAAGGAAAGTTGCTTCCAGATGTCAACTGCAAAAGTGTTAGATCCTGCTTTTCAAGGGGCTGGCCAAAAAGTGTATCCTTTCACATGTTTGTCAGTCTATTCTGGTTCTCTTTTGAGAAATTGATAGACTTTTTTTCATTTACTCAAGCTTGCAAATTTAGAACGTGTTTATAAATGTATGTGTATCCCTTAGCATAATTTAGTGGGACAGAAATATGGCGGATTGAAGATTTTAAGCCTGTTGCGCTGCCAAAATCTGATTATGGTAAATTCTACTGTGGAGATTCATACATAGTTCTGCAGGTGCCTGCTTGCCCTTTATTCTCGTATCCCATAAAACATCTTCAATTTTTCCATTCATAAGACAAAAAGTTGTGAGCTATTTCTGTTTCATTTGTAGACGACCTGTACTAAAGGTGGTGCCTATCTATACGATATCCACTTCTGGATTGGGAAAGATTCGAGTCAAGTACACACTTGTGGACTTAAATTCTGTGTTATTATATGTACTACTTCTAGCCTTTCTTGTGACTATGTGTCGGTATTGCAGGATGAAGCTGGTACTGCAGCCATCAAGACAGTTGAACTCGATGCCATCCTTGGGGGTCGTGCAATCCAACATAGGGAACTCCAAGGTTATGAATCTGACAAATTCTTGTCATACTTCAAGCCTTGCATTATACCTTTGGAGGGTGGTTTCGCCTCTGGGTTCAAAAAGCCTGAAGAGGAGAAGTTTGAAACACGGTTGTATATTTGCAGAGGGAAGAGAGCTATTCGGGTTAAAGAGGTATGGGAGATTCACTCCCCTTACTGCACATCATTTACAATTTCAGCTCAATAATTGCGGATGTTGTCTTCTTTGTTCAGGTTCCCTTTGCCCGTTCATCATTAAACCATGATGATGTGTTTGTCTTAGATACTGAAAATAAGATATACCAGTTTAATGGTGCTAACTCCAATATCCAAGAAAGGGCCAAGGCGTTGGAAGTAATCCAACATTTAAAGGAGAAGTACCATGGGGGTGTTTGCGATGTTGCGATCGTTGGTGAGGGATATATGATATTTGGACTGGCAATTTTGTCGTCCCCTTTTTTCTCTATCTCTATTCTTATGGTTTTTATGCCAGATGATGGGAAATTACAAGCAGAGTCAGACTCTGGAGAATTCTGGGTCCTTTTTGGAGGTTTTGCACCAATTGGGAAAAAAACTGTGAGTGATGATGATGTTGTACTTGAAACTACAGCACCAAAGCTGTACAGGTATTTCCTATGACAATCATTGTTATGAAAATCATTTGGTAGGTGATTGATCCAAAATTATAGTAAAAGTTACAGCAATGAAAGACTTAAATTCTTTAAATCTTGGTCAACTGCTGTAAATCATATCAATGCTTAGTTTCTGTTGTTCCCCTGCAATAGTACCTCTTAATATAAATAGGATTCTATTTGGTCTTTGAGACCAATTGGTGTATCTAAGATACATGTAAATGTTTTGTGGCTTAGCAGCTTGGCATTGCTTTGGTTTAATCTGTGTTGTGTCTTACTACTTTGAAATGTTACCTATTTTGAGCTTGTGGGGCCATGAAAACAAAATCTTCATAGAATTAAAAACCTTTTCCTTTAATTGCAAAGTTTTACAGTGTGAGGATTGCATAGTAGCCGCAAACTGGGAAGTGGCTGTACCCTGTATTCTTTGCTAAATGCTTTTGTAATAGTTGCAGCATCAATCATTGTTGGAAGCAATACCCACATATAAGAAAATGTCTAATGAGCTCATGCTGTGGCTAAATATATCTCTGTGTAACATGCCCATATATATATGAAAAGGTTTAGTGAGTCCATGCTATTGCTGAGTAAATTTCTGTGGTTTACTATGCCCCTACTGATTATATCATGTCTAAGTTCTTTATGTCCCCATAGCGTCTTCTGTGTTTTACAGTTACATTATGAAATGTTCTTCGTGCAGCATCAATGATGGCCAATTGAAGCTGGAAGAAACAGCTCTTACAAAAGCTGTGCTTGAAAATACCAAATGTTTCTTACTTGACTGTGGGGCTGAAATATATGTATGGGTTGGCCGGGTAACACAAATGGAGGATAGAAAATCTGCCACTAAAGCAGTTGAGGTAAATTCTTGAACTAATTTTCTTTTCTCACCCTTTTCCCCATTTCTTGTAGTTAACACTTTCATGGTTTTCTCTTCTGCAGGAATTCCTTATTAATCAAAAGCGTCCAAAGACAACGAGGGTAACTCAAGTGATTCAAGGTTATGAGAGTCATGCTTTCAAGTCCAAGTTTGAATCATGGCCAGTGGGTAATGCTGCTGGGAGCCCTGGCGCAGAAGAAGGGCGGGGAAAGGTTGCAGGTATGTCATTCAATTATGAGGACATTGAAAGCTCCCTTTTGTTTGCTGATAATAATTCTGTATCTTTTCAGCTTTATTGAAGCAACAAGGTGTTGATCTCAAGGGAGCTGCAAAAAGCGCCACTCCAGTGAATGAGGAAGTTCCTCCTTTGCTTGAAGGCGGTGGGAAGCTTGAGGTTAAATTGATCAATATTCCTTTTTATGAGCTGAGTTGTTTATGAAACAAGTAAACATACAAGATATCTATATACATTCCTTACTAAACCAAATTGTAACAGGTATGGTGCATTGATGGCAATGCTAAGACTGCCCTGCCAAAAGAGGATATTGGAAAGTTTTACAGTGGAGACTGTTATATCATTCTCTATACGTATCATTCAGGCGACAAGAAAGAAGAATACTATCTCAGCTACTGGATTGGGAAGGATAGCTTGGTGGTATTGCATGTTACTGCCTTTCTCTTTTTTGATCTTAATTAAATTGTTTTGGCATCCTGTCTTCTACCTTTGTGCTTAATTAAAATTTGTCAGTTTGCATTGGCAATGTGGCATTTTTTTATTGTGGAGTGTTTGCTGATAAAATTTACTGTTTTAAGTTAAAACATATTTCTTGTATTTAAAACCAAACAATTTATGCCTATCTGCTTAGCTGTTGGCATGAATTCTCTTGAATTTACTTTGCACTTGTTCTTGTCCTTTTATAGAATTTACTCCTGCACTTGTACAGGCCTGATCTATATTTACTGTTTTGGCGTTTGCTTTGCAGGACGATCAAGTATCGGCATCTCAAATAACTAATACAGTGTGGAATTCATTGAAAGGACGGCCAGTTCTGGTGCTGCATTTTATTTCAGATGTGCCTACAATATTTGTTCGCAAGAGACGACTTTGAGTTATTTATAGTTATTTTGTAGGGCCGTATATACCAAGGGAAGGAGCCACCACAATTTGTTGCTCTTTTCCAGCCCATGGTTATCTTGAAGGTACACATGTTAAGACTACCAAACATTTTTTTCTTGCTTCCATTATTTTATTTGATTTTTTCAGTAATGGATTTGTAGCTCACCTTTGTATGCAATCTAAATAATATACATGCATAATATGTTTCTGGCGAAATAAATTGTGTAGGGTGGAATTGGATCTGGATACAAGAAGCTCATAGAAGAAAAGGGTGCGACGGCTGAGACTTATTCTACTGAAGGCATAGCTCTAATTCGAGTATCTGGGACATCTATCCACAACAACAAGACTCTTCAAGTTGATGCGGTACTACCTAGCTCTTTCTACTAGATGTCGATGATTTTTTTTTGTCTTGAAGGCTCTTTGATTTATAAATATAATGTGCTAGTCGTGTGGTGTGGTATTTTAGAATAGATTGGTTCAACATTTGCTACCAGTGAAATTCAGTTGCTTATCCTTTGAGCTGATCGGTTATTGTTTTATAGGTGGCAACGTCTTTAAGCTCAACGGAGTGTTTTGTACTGCAATCTGGAAATGCTATGTTTACATGGTTTGGCAATTCTAGCACATATGAGCAACAGCAGTGGGCAGCAAAAGTTGCTGAATTTTTGAAGGTATGAGGGCACCTTTAGACAACTTTAAGCCAACCAATTAAAATTTCTAGCACTTTTTAAGTTCTATAAATCAATTGAGGTTTTTCCTCTTCTTCAACATCCGCTTCTGTGTATGAGTGCACCCTTTGGTGTTCTGCTGATGCTTTAGCGCAACAAGAGTTGCCCTTGAGGTCACTTGCCCTGGCCAACTACTTATTTAACTCAGGGGCTATTGGTGGTCGCTTTTTTTGTGCATGTGGTGCCTTTTTTGTGTGTTTTTTGGGGTCTGGAAAAGGCACTTAGCCTCTTTTCTGTGTATTTCTGTCTTCTTAATGAAATGACATGCAGTTCTCCTGCATAGTTCGAGAAAAAAAAATCTGCTTCTAACGTTTGAATATTTCCAATCTTACAGCCTGGCATTGCAGTGAAGCACTGCAAGGAGGGGACAGAGAGTTCTGCTTTCTGGTTTGCACTTGGAGGAAAACAGAGTTATACAAATAAAAATGCTCCTCAGGATATTATTACTAGAGAGCCTCACTTATATGCATTCTCATTCAAGAACGGTCAGTTGCTGTAAACTTTTGTACATACTTTCTTGCAGTTGTATATCAGTATGAAGTTAATGTTCCCTTTCATTCATTTTTGAGATATCTATATTATACAAGTTTCTGGCCTAATTATCATTTTATTGCTCGGTTTTGTTTATGCTACGATCATCGTCATTAACCAGGGAGACTGGAGGTCCGTCCTCTTACACTTGCTCTTCTTAGATCTATATTTTGTTTTGCAAAATTCAGGGTATCTGATTTTATGGGCTTATTCAGGTTACTGAGATCTTCAACTTTTCCCAAGATGATTTGTTAACTGAAGACATGATGATACTTGACACACATGGTGAGGTTTTCATTTGGATTGGTCAGTGCGTAGAATCAAAAGAGAAACAGAAAGCCTTTGATATTGGCCAGGTATCAACTGAAGCCCTGGCCTTATTCAAGTGGTCAGTTCCTGTTTGCTGTTGTACTACCGTTATTCTGTATGCTTAACAACTACTTCTCCCCCAGAAATACGTGGAGCATGCAAATTCTATTGAAGATCTTTCTCCATATGTACCACTATATAAAGTCATGGAAGGGAATGAGCCATGCTTCTTCAAGACGTACTTCTCTTGGGATAACACAAAATCTTTGGTATGATCTTGGTTATCTTATGCTGTTTTATTATGTTTTTGCTGTTCTATCTGATATTAGTCAGAAAAAAAATAGTTGATTTTATTTTCTTGTTATAATCTGCATCACGTTTACTAATAAGTTTCATCTTTACACAGGTTCATGGAAATTCTTTCCAGAAGAAACTCTCACTACTTTTTGGATTGCGGTCTGAGGTAAACCTGAGATTTTAGGTTTGAGTTATATATTAACAAAACACATGCATATATGCATGATTTTCTTTAATGAGTTTTTTGGATGTTCTCAAGTCAGTTGCTAAGTTTATATAAGATGGATTTGATATTTGCATGAATAACTATTTCATGAACTGTAGAAAGGTTACATTGAACCATTATTTGGAAATGCAAATACATGTTAAGCTAGTACAATCTTTACATCAGTCCTTTTTTAGGGTGCATCTAGGAGCTCTGGTAATGGTGGACCAACTCAGAGGGCATCTGCATTAGCAGCTCTATCATCCGCATTCAATCCATCGTCTCAACAAAGGCTGGTAGGTTTGAAACCATTGATTTGACTTCTCACAAAAATGTCTACATTTCGTCTAAAATAATGATACATTCTTGAAGAAAACACTGATGTAATTACTAACTACCTACATGATCCTTCTTTTCAGTCTAATGAGAGGCCTAAAAGCACAGGCGATGGACCCACTCAGCGTGCCTCAGCACTGGCTGCCTTATCTAATGCATTCAAAACATCCTTAAAACCCAACAAAACACCACCTCCATCTCGCTCAGGTCAAGGTTCTCAAAGAGCAGCTGCTGTAGCTGCACTATCCTCTGTGCTGACTGCTGAGCAATCTGGATCTTCAGAAAATCTACGAGCAAAAGCTAGCAGCACAGCTGATAAGACTGGTAGAGCTAAAGTTTCCTTTTCAATTTATCATTTGTTAAAGAATAGCTAGGCAAATGTACATGGGCCGAAAGTTTCTTACTTTCTTTGAATTTTCTTTCTGTATTCTTTTCCAGTTTGTCATTATTTAGGCATTTTGAGTTCTCTGATCTGTATTCCTCATTTCTTCAAAATGTTTTCTTTATAGTCTTGGCTTTTTTTCTTTGCAAATGTAGCCTTGGAGTCATGTCTATTTGACTTTGTTGGTACACCTTTGCCCTTTTTTTATAGTCATGGGTAATGGAATGTACATAGATGAAGTCCACTACCACTTTGCTGGCCTATCACTCACTTGAAAGTTTGACAACTTTGATCAATGCAGATGTCGACAGGGTTGTCATAACTCCAGCTGGGGTATCTGGTCCATCTTCTCCTCAGTCTGAAGCTGGGGAGTCCAATGTGTTTCACCAGGAAAAAGATGCTGCAGTAGATGGGGCACCATCTGGCACAGATGGAGCAGTGGCTGAGGCCCCAGTGGAAGAAACAACAGAGAATGTTGGTGAAGCGACATTTAGCTATGACCGCTTGATATCCAAATCTACCGATCCAGTTCGTGGGATAGATTACAAACGTAGAGAGGTTTGTTCCCTGCAGCCATCCCCTATTCTCCTTAAAGCGGTGAATTCATAAGTATAGTTATGGAGTAACCACAGCCTTTCGCCTGCAGCTAGATTCCTTGCTTCTGTTATATTGATGCATGGTTCGATTGGTTCTCTTTGAACAACTCCTTTTCACATTTATCCACACATATATTCTTTTGTTGCTCTTTTAGCCCAGTCTATTCATGTTCGAGTTTGCTTAAAGAGAGGTTTACATTGAACCGTGCTGGGTCAATTTTATTGAATAATTACTCTATTCATTCTGCAGGCATACTTATCAGATAGTGAATTCCAAACTGTTTTTGGCATGACTAAGGATGCATTCTACCAACAGCCAAATTGGAAGCAAGAACTACAGAAGCGAAAAGCAGATCTCTTCTGAAGAGAAAGCCTTGTTTCTAGTGTCTGCTGCAAAATGTGTCATGAATGGTCGGTCCCATGGGAGTAAGTCTATTAATATATTGTTGGTCATTTCTGAGGACGGGTTACTGGTGGCTTTGCTCGGTTGGTTTTTTTGCAACCAATTTTATAGGTCAATTCTTTTATTTGTACATGGCCTGAGTTGTGTTGCTTGCGAGGTCCTAAGATGCTCATAGCTTGCTTTGTGACTGTCCATATGTGTATATCGTTTTTTTCATCAGTTTGTTACGTATGGGCATTTTCTGGTAGGTTACCATTGTAGTCATTCAGATGTATCGCACACGAAATATTTGTGCTATCCGTTTGCTGTTGATGGTTGGCAGTTGTTTGGGATTTGAACACTTGGTTGAATTTCTCCATTTTTGTCTGGCCTTGCATTTATTTTCTTTCTTTTCATAGATTTTTTAGGGGATTTTCATAGATGTACTCCAAGCAACATGCATGGTTGTCATTTGTGACGAGAACATAGATTTGTCCAGTGTCTGGCTCAGGAGTTGTAAGGGCGTATAAAATTCATTTTATAATTTTAACTGTGGAAAAGTGGAATTAGGCTCTGTTTGATTTGCCCTCCTAAACTTTAGTAGCTCCAAAATGGTTTAGCCCTTTTTTGTCACTCCAAAGTGACTAGAGGGGACTAAGGACCATTTAGTTCCATTTAGTCATAGTGTTTGGGGGTAAAAAGTGCTTAAATGTGACTAAATTAAGGAGTTGCTAGGTGAAACAAACATCCCTTTATAGAGCAGATTATGATCGTTGTGGTCTTCTATCAGCAAATATTTTGATGATATAAATCAATAGTCCTAACCATTTCAAACTCATCCAACTCATTTTAAAACTAAACTAGTAGAAATTTAAATGTACAAACAAACGCGATCATTCTACTAGTAAGCAGTTATTCGGTATACAATGGAATTGAGGCATATTGCGATCATGTGCTCCGAGAATAAATCAGCAAATATTGGTAAAGGAACAGAGCCTGGATTCTTGTACGATCTGCGGCTTTGATATTTTCAACAATCGTGTTACATGTTGGCGAGCTGCGTTGGAGGGACAGGCTAGGAGGGCTACAGGGCGAGCCAAGGGCGGAGGCCGGCCGGCACGACAGGAAGAGGAAATATCAGGATCCAGGTCCTCTCGTCGAGAGGAATTCGCGACGCTCCAGGGGCTACGGGCGAGTGACGAAACGCTGGAACACACCCACTGCTTTGCCCCGCTTTTCTACCGTCCGATCAAAATGTAACGGTTGAGGGGAAAAAAGAGCGAAGTGGCCTCTCATTTCGTCTTGTAGAGATACTATATAATATAAAATCTATCTATCTCAAAAGGTTAAAATAATTTATAATCTGCATTATAGTTAGGGGTGCAAAAGGGTAACCTTTAGGTGCACCTCCAAATCTCTTTAATTCAAATATTTGTACTACTTTTTAATTTTTTTTAGAGAAGTAGTATAAATATTTAATCATCACTCATTTGCACCCCTAATTACAGTGAGTATTAGTTAGCTATCCAAAGAAGTAAAGAGCTGCATCGGGTCTGAAGCAATCGACAGCCAGCAGAGGCAGAGCTTCTCCCGTGCCTAGTTGCCTGCAAAGGAGTGGCCGTTGTACCCACCAGAGACGCTGGACGTACACAGACAGCAGAGATCGTCAGGTGACCTTGAGACAGAGGCAAGTGAACAGAACACCACTGCATTGCTGGTGGCGGCGGCGGAAAAGCCCAATGGCTTCGTCCCAACCAACGTTAAATAAGTTGGGCCTTACCCTTGGTTCAAATGCGGAAGACAGGCCCAGTAAATAATCTAGTGTGCGCCCACATAACAAACGAACGTGACACCTTGGTACAAATTTAAATCTTTTTGCGAAAAATGTAACGTGGACAGTATGGTTGTTGATACCGTCCTCACTAACAGGTGTGTTAAGTGTCTAATCTCAGAAATTAGCAGGCGTGTAATCCTGGCAATTAGCTTAATTGTCATCGTACGGCCGCCGTTAGGAGGAAGACATGCACGTCCGGGAAATTAGGTGGCTATAATTGTGTTCCCCTTTTTTTGTCGGTGCAAAAATTAATGTCAAACACGTGTCATATCATGCATGCATCATCCCGTGTACGCAAATATGTAAGCTACTCTTCTTCCTTTTGCTTCGACTTCCAGAAATATAATGATAATAATAATCTGATTTGAAAGGTCCCTTAATTGCGCGCAATCTTGTATATCAGCTTCATTCAGATGACAAGAGACCAAGAGACCTAATTAAAACCCACTTTTCAGTCTTAGTATATGGTCCGCACAAATAACATATACTAGGTAGTTAGCGTTTCTCTCTACAACAATTAGTTTTTTCTTACTTCAAACATTTTTCTCCGTAAATAATTCTGTTCCTTTGTTTGGTTTTATTGGTTATTTTCTCCATGCGTCGCATTGCATGAACTCCGGCCATGTAGCTATTGTCGGTGAATTTATTGGCTTAAATCTATAATATCTCTCTTCCTCTCATCTTCTTTTATCCCAATACTATCTGCGGCAGTGCTTATTATTCTACTGGTGCGAAATCAAGGTAGTTTAATTTTAACTCCATTGTCACTAAAATCATTGTCAAGTCGCTCTCTCACAAATTGTATGTCCCTTTAACCCTCTTTTCAATTTAATCTTATATCACATTATGGGGGTGTTTAGTTCCCCTTTCATCCCAAAAAAATTCTGGGTTTCGTTCTATCATTTTATATAATGGAACTAAACACCATGCAAAAATTTTGGCAAATAGGTGGCTATTATCCATTTTGGATTTTGGCTTCAAAAGACAAAAAAAAAAGTCCAAAAGAGCCTCAAGAGGTTATAATAAGGACAATAAATTCTGCATTTTGGATGGAACTAAACATAACCTTGATATTTTGTATTTCATTATTTTCAAAGTAGTTGGCATTTTGTATTCCATATAGAACTAAATAGGCCTTATATCACATTGTTGTAAGTTATAATGTATCCCATTTATTTCAACTAATGATAAACTTCTTTTAGAAAAAAAAATTGAGTGATGTCTGTTGCTCTGCTATGAACTTCTCAGGCATGTGTATAGGAGAATAGATGGAACAATTACACGTAGGGTCTCACAAGCCAATGAGTTTTTTATGACATGGTCGTAATATTGGCCACAAGAATCCATTTATCCCCTAGGTCAGTGTCATGAAAGCAATGCTTTGATCCACCTGTCACTGCCTCAATGTCTCTTCTTTTTTTCCCTTTTCTTCGCCAAACCATATATACCTATCTAAGGCGTGGTGAACAAATTATTAGTTACAAATTTAGTAAAGTTTATCAAAGAAGTGTGGCAATTTGTAGTTAATTATCAAACACACCCTTAAGGTCTTAATATTGATTATTACCCTCGTCTCTGTTGGGGTGCTGCTTCATTACACGCATAACCAAATTAATAAACATGCATGCATGCAGCACTTGCAACCTGCCAATTGCATTTGCATTGCAACCAAAATAAACCATGCCAGACGAGGATAGACGATAGGGGTATTTAATTTGTGTCGTTTTTCGTGGCTCAAACACCCGGCCCTAGTTGGAAGTAGGAAAAACTCATGAATAGATGCTAAATTGTAGGATAAATTTTGAAAATGTTGGAGTGAGTACAGTTAAACATAAACTCTACCTATCGAGCATGCATATAATTAAAAACAGTAACGTGTGTTAAATAACACAGCACAAATGTACAGTGCAAATACAGACCATAATTTGTGAGCATAAAGTCTGACACTGCTGGTGCGCAATTTAATGAGGTTCACGAGCAAGATTGATGGATCGAGCGCTAGCTAATAGCTAGTGCACCTCGTCATTATTAATAGGAACTAGTAGGCAGAAATGGTGGGTATAGCTAGCTTTCTGTATCGAAGTCATGCATATATAGTCTGTAGATCAGAGGTGCATGTGTAATAATTAGTACACCACAGTGTTTGTAACTTTATACTACGTACCATACGGGCAGTCTAAGTCTAACCATACGTGTATCCTTCCATCAATGTTGACGTTTGGTACGTGCATGATATATATGCATGTATGACGGTGCCATCTGATCGATCACGCGTAGTTAATTAATACAACGAAAGAAAGAAAAAGAAATGTGATCACTATAGATGATGAAGAGCTTCGAACCGACAAATGAGGATGCAAATTTTCGCGGTTAGCACGCGCCATGTCCATGTCACGCAATCACTAGTTTTTTGCGATCTACGCGCGCGCGGGAAAAGTCAATAGTAGTATAATCGACGCACCTGTCAGTTACATTGAGCTTTTATGGGCATAATTAAGGCATGTAGATTTTCCGGATTTTATATATAAAGCAAATTAAATTAATTAAACCAGTTCATCATGCATGCATGCACGCAAGGACGACGATCATATATGTTGCATGTGCATGCATAGAGACGTACAGTATATAATAATATATGTGTGCACAGTTTATTTTCTGGCAGTAGTACGATACGTACTTTCAGTACGGTAAATGAATGATTTACTGAGGCGGTTCACTTGCCCGCTATGGTTAATGAAATAAAAAAAGAAAAGAAAAGGCCGCATAACCGGGCCTGGATCGAGCCTCGTTCTGGGATTCACCGGACCCACCGCTCTTGTGCCGGATCCGCCTCGCCGGAGCCGAGATCCATCTTCTCCCCATGGTTTCTTCCCGTCAGATCCATTCTCTCCTCTACAGGATCTGCAGGATCCACCCTCTCCCTCGCAGGATCCGCCGCCAGAGGGCATCTCCCCGCAGGATCTGCGAGGTGGTGGGAGAAGACAGAGAGGAGGGGGCACGGGTGCTGCTCGCCTGTGAGAGAGGGAGGGACGCTGCTTAGCCTCGGGCCACCGCGCATGTCGCGACGCTCGGCCCTGCGCGGTCGTGCCCAACCTCGCGGCGCCGCACGCGTAGCGCCACCTGGCCCCGTGTCTTCGCGTGGGGGAGATAGGGGTGCCGCCATGGTTGAGAGGGAGGGGATGGCGCTGAGGGAGAGAGGGTACGTGAGGGAGAGAGGAGCTGACTGGCGTCGAGGGTGCCTCCGGCTCCGGCTCCGCGTTCAGGTCGAGGCCGGCACGCGGCGACGGGGCAGCAGCGGCGGCGAGGACGGGCTCGTCGGGCCGCGGCACCTGCGCGGGGGTCTTGGGCGTCGGCGCAGGCACGGGAGGGGCTTGCGCTTGGCGGTGTCGGGGCGATGGGGCAGCAGCGGCGGCATGATGAGAAGAGTGCACGGGGAGGAGAAGCGACTTGGGAAACCCTAAGTGGCTGAGGAAGTGGCCAATATATATGTTGAGCAAAATATTGGGCCGAGAGGGGCAGTTGGACTCCGAGATAGGCCAATATTATCCGAGACGGGTCTTATAGTATGCCCGCCTCGGTTAATATATTAACCGAGGCGTTTGCATTAGAACAACCGCCTCGGTAAATCGCTATTAACCAAGACGTACGTTTTAAGCTACCCGCCTCGGTAAATCCATTTTACGAGGCGGTTGTCCATAACCGCCTCGGTCAATAAAAAACAACCGCCTCGATTAATCGGAGGCATTAACTAAGGCGGTTTAAAATTATGCCCGCCTCCGTGGGGTTTTGAAAAGGTTATGGTTAAGTTTTTTTAGTAGTGATATACATGTAATTATACATACATAATCAGCTGGACAGGGGTACGCGTGCGTATGTAGGCATGGGAGTCAAGTACTCGGTCAATAATGTGTAGTACTAGCTACGCGTACGCCGTGTATATATGTACATATGCATGCACGATATATGATATATATATATATATGCATTCGTAGTACGTGATTTGTTGGGTATACGTCTCATCACCATAAACACAGCGTGTCTACTGTCTAGGATTATATTGCAACAACTGCATGCGTACTCCATGGTCGATCAATTCGAGTAACAAGTCACCAATTAACCGTACGTACAGTCGTTACTGCATTTCGGTCCGGCCGGTTCGATCGTCACTGCAATTATGGGCGTTCTTTGGCGTGATTTTTCGTTTCTTTTAACCGCCACCGCAGAGAATGTGCATGGTTTCAGGTACGCACTATATTAATGTCACGTACGGCGAGCTCTGCGTAGGGGATTGGAGGAGTACTTTTTTAGTTCCTGATCTAGACGCAGCCATTGGAGAGTGTGTGTGTGTGTGTGTATATATATATATATATAGGAGTACATGCATGCGCACGCAGGAGATGAGGCGGGAGAGTAGCTTTTTATTTAACGGTTGTATATAAAGTTTGGTGGCATACACTGGCACATAAATAGGACGACATATAATGCATATATAGTGAAACGAATGGATCAATCTCGGTTGGTGGCTGCCGCCCAGCGCCTGATCTGATCGATCCATCGATCGATAATATGTCTCTTGGCCCTCACGTACGTATGCATGCATGCAGATGCATGTGCACTCGGTCGTACAATTTCAGGGGCAGACACGGCGAGGCTATACGGTACACAGTGCATGATTCATTGCCAGCTGTAGCGTGTATGTAGCGCAGCCTAGGATCGGAGCTCGGCGCGCCGTAGACGTGCAGTGGTGTCGTACCAATATATTCTCAGCCAAAAAGTCGGCGTCCAATATTAACCTTAGTGCTGCAGAAGTAAGAACCCTCTAGAGTCTGTCTATTAGAAAACCACAGATCGAGTGTCTTGTCCTCCACTCCACCAGATTTTTCCAGGGGACTGTTCTTCCTCCTCCAGCTGCCCGCCGCCGTTCTTGCTCGGCTTCGCCCTTGCTGCCGACCACCGTCCCCCACCATGGATACTAATGTTCAATTATTGAACGACTTGATTACATATTATATTGATATCTATCGTCACACGTATGCATGTATACGTACGCAGTGGAGGAGCCAGGGGTAGCAGGGGCCGTGGCCCCAAGCACAATATATAGATTTTGTTTAATACCTATATTTGAATATATATAGTAAAAATATCAATTTTCAAAATTTTACATTTTTTATTATAAATAGTGTAAAAATTAATTACAAATTATTAAATATAATTATATATTTTTATTACACTAAATAATACAATCGTATTTGTCTGGTCTTTTTAATTAAATTTGCTGATTCTACCACTGTACATACGTACACCCCTCTGGCCTCTCCCCACATCTCAAATAGAGACAACATGCATGTACAACAAGAAAGAACGACATATACTGAAAGCCTACCTTATTACTAGCTATATATATTCATCTTTCCAATTAACCTGTTCAAATGCATACATGCATGCATGTGCACGTACGTCGTCCGATCCAATCCATACAGTACGTGCGATGCACCGGCCGGTCATGTGTTTATTAAGCAACTAATACTAGTACCAGCTTAGGTCTGGGAGCCACCACTATAAATACCAGCTGCCCTCCCTCGTCGTCCTCAGACCAATGCAACCCAGCCATTTCCCTTCTTGCACTTGCACATAGCTACCTGCCAACAGCTAGCTAGCTCACAAGAGGGCGATCGAACCAGTAGCACAGTTTGTCAGCAAAGTACATACTTTTTGACGTCGACCAACCATGACTAACAAGCTCGCCACTTCCCTCCTCGCCGCCGCCGTCCTCCTGGCGCTCGCCGCCCCTGCGGTGCTCGCCGGCGACCCCGACATGCTCCAGGACATCTGCGTCGCCGACTACAAATCCCTCAAGGGCCGTAAGTGTCATCATCGGTCTAGCTCCACAACATGCACTAGCTAGCAACAATGTTATATATATATATATATATATATAACAAGTATATATGCGTGCCATGCAGCACTGCGGGTGAACGGGTTCCCGTGCAAGAGGCCGGAGAACGTGACGGCGAACGACTTCTTCTCGAACGCGCTGGCGACCCCGGGGAACACGGGCAACGCGTTGGGTTCCGCGGTGACGTCGGCGAACGTGGAGACGCTGCCGGGGCTGAACACGCTGGGCGTGTCGGTGTCGCGCATCGACTTCGCGGCGTGGGGCGTGAACCCGCCGCACGTCCACCCGCGCGCCACCGAGGTCA
>Ga0182004_10001223_pt1 | contig 18358 bp, 11 predicted proteins | sample Sormic07211540_1_FD_120479 | JGI IMG/M metagenome (GOLD analysis project Ga0182004, IMG submission 120479) | Endophyte microbial communities from Sorghum bicolor roots, Mead, Nebraska, USA - 072115-40_1 MetaG | ecosystem: Host-associated > Plants > Roots > Unclassified | place: USA: Nebraska...
GGTCTGAAAGCTTTGTGACCCCTGGCCCTATCCGCTTTGCATAAGCAAGACATCCAAATGTACGTAGGTGTCGAACACTTGGTTTTCTTCCATACCAGGCTTCAAACGGGGTCTGACCATTTAAGCTTTTCATAGGTGACCGATTCAGAAGATACACTGCGGTTTTGACTGCTTCACCCCAAAACCTCCCAGGCACGTTCATACTTTTTAGTAAACACCAAGCTGTTTCAACCACGGATTGATTCCGTCTTTCAATGACTCCGTTCTGTTGAGGTGTATAGGCAGTGGTGGTGTTGCGTCGAATTCCATTTTCTTCACAGTACATAGTGAATGCACGTGAGTTGAATTCACCTCCGCGATCTGTTCTGAATGCTTTCAGTCTGCAGCCTGAATCAACCTCAGCTGCCACCTTGAACTTCTTGAAATAGTTCAGTGCTTCATCCTTTGTCGATAGCAGTTCCAACCACATGAATCTGCTGTGATCATCGACAAGCAATAGGAAATAGGACTTCCCACCCGGCGTCGATGGTGTAATCTGTCCGCATAAGTCACCATGGACTAACTCCAGCCCATTGCTTGCCCGATAAGTGGAAGCTCTAGGGAACGGCGCTGTGTTATGTTTTCCCAAAGCACAACCATCACAGACCTGCTCCGCTTTCTTGATCAGTGGTATCCCTTCCACCATTTGTTTGGCACCCAAGTCACGCAGTGATCTAAAGTTCAGATGACCATAGCGTGCGTGCCAAAGCTAGGACTGTTCATCCATCTTTGTCAGCAAACAGACAGGAGAGGTTAGATTCACTTTCATCATGTATAATCTATTTTTCCTCTCTACTCGAATCAGCACCCCAAGCTTCTCTAGATTTGTCTGCCTTCTCTCGAATACAGTCATAATGCCATGATCTATTTCAATATGGCATTCTCCTTCCTCTAACTGACCAAGACTGACAACATTGCATTTAAGGGATGGAATATAGTATACCTCCGTGAGAATTCTATGATCCTCATTCTTTCCAACGATGGCTACTGCACCGATGCCTTGGATCGCCACCGTTGATCCATCTCCAAACCGCACCGCGCCCCGGACCGATTCATCCAAAGTCACCAATGCATCCCTGCATCCCATCATATGGTTTGTTGTACCGGTGTCAAGGACCCATGACCCATCGCCATACTCTACCGGGAACACCTTCTCTTGATTCAGAAACACCTGTTGTGTTCCTGGTGTTGTCTTGCGCACAAGATTGCACACCTGAGCCACCAGAAGAGCTCCCTCTGTCTGTTCAGCAATGGCATGATGGTTTTGATCCTGACGTTCTTCGCCATCCATCTTCGTCTTGCACTCTTTTTCAAAGTGCAAGATGAGCGACTAACTCTTCAATCGTGAGCTTTTTCATGTCAGTGAACATCTCGATCGCCACGACTACCTGACTGTAGCGAGCTGGCACCACGCGAAGGAATTTTCTCACCACTCGTGAGTCATCAACGCTGGTCTCCCCTAAACCCTTCAGATCTGTAGCCAGTTTGGAGATCTAAATCGAAAAATCATCAATGGTTTCTCCCGGTTTAAACGAGATCAACTCGAATTCACCCAATAACTTCTGAGCATTGGCTTCCTTGACGCGATCTGCGCCAAGTCTTATCGTCTTGATCGCCTCCCATGCTTCTTTGACCGACTTCTTATTGAGAAGCATTGGATGCATCTCATCAGGTACACCACGGAGCATTGCTCCTAGTGCCAATCGATCATGACGCCGCTCGATCTTGTCGTCGCCTTGCACTGCATCCCAGAGACACATTGCCTCAAGATTGCACTGAACATGTGCAGCCCAGCCCTGGTAGTTAGTGCGGGTAAGCATTGGCCACATCAAGTTTCGGACCGCCTGCGCGAACGCACGTTCCATCACCTCTTTGTCCGACGACGTCGACGGGGAAGTGGACATCTCGGCGAGGGCTTCTTCTTCTCCGGTCTTCCTCTACACCTTATCACTGCCTTCCTGCACCTTCTCGAACCGCAGCTCTGATACCACGTGTTAGAACCAGGCGATGCCCTGGAACTCGTGCTGCGCCAATGGTGGTGTGACGGTGATCGCGATCACCGCGGTGAGAGCGAAAACGAGATAGATGGAAACACAAAACAACCAACACACGAGATATTTGGCTGCCGTATCGCAACCCCGCAAAGCATCATGTCTTTCCTTTTATTAGGGACTCCTAGAGATCTCGGAACAGGCTCCGAGTCTCCCCGCGCCATACTGCTTATCGCGCGATACATCGTTTCCTCGCAACGTACGCTACGCGCTGCAATACATGGCATGGCGCGGACTCTCGACCTCCTAGGCTGTGTCGTGGACCAAGCGTGCCTTTGGCCACCCGCTACCTGCTAACCCTGACTACGACTCAATGAACTTAACTATTCAAATTACATGACGCAACAGTTTAGCTAACAGGAAAGAGGCGGCGGAGGCTCGGGAGGAAGAGGGTTGGGTGGGGGGTCCATGCTCCTCCAACCCTCACCAGTTAACTTGTTGTCACGTGCAATGAGGTATTGATTCTTGGTTGATAGGTTAGATATGGCTCAATTTATAGCCGCCTCTAGAAATCGATTCTAGAGACGGTTGAAAATAGAGCCGCCTCTCTAAAATTAGATGTATTTGCAGAGGAGAAGCCACCGGCTCTACAAATAGAGGGCCACTATAGATGTGACTAGAAATTGAGCCACCTCTAAAAGGACCTCCTGGTACTACGAATTATTTTCGCAGTAGCGTGGAACCGTGTTCTAGCTCATGTGTACACGATGGAAACCCTGACATTTACTGGCATTTTCACTTGAAACCATTTGAAGCACGAGCATGTATACACTTTAATTTCCTTTAAAGTTTTCCATGTACTGATTAATTAATAGACCTTGACCAATTCCACCATTAGACAATTAGTAGCACCTGTAATCAGCCTGTGTGATTACAAACAACTTACTGGTTCACATCAATTGCGTCAATTACAGGGCATGTTCACCTTTGGTTTCATATCTTTTTTTCCCTTTTCGAGAGCGACATGCCAAAAAAATCTGCGCGTGTCTGTGATGGGTTGGTTGAGCATCACTATCTCGTCTCTTTTCGATATGCTCTTTCCTTATTAAAACTTGACCACACGTAAAACAAATACTGCTAGTACCATATTCAAAATAATCATGATAAGGTTGTTTAAAAACTCGATGTGGACTAGGAAGTTAGAATTCTCATAGCTAGTTACTCGTGAGTCATCTCTAGCCACTGTGTGGCTACTTTTCTTTTCTTTATTTTGCCTTTGATTGGAAAGTGCACTCAAAGCTTGTTCAAAGTTCTTTTTTTAAAAAGTCTTTTTCAGTGCATCACTTTGAAAAGGTGGCATGCAGGAGGCTGCATAGATGTCGAGTTCTTATAGGATTTGATATCCAGGTGTCAAAAGTGATTATTTCACTAGCTTGTTTTATAGCATATATGACTAGCCGAAAGTTACTCATGATAGACGAGGTTACATGAGCAGTTAAACTTGGCGGTTTCTCTAAGTTTCTGTATTTAAGATTTTGCTTTGCGCCTCAGCAAACATATATAGGTTCAACAATATATTTTCAAATAAAAGATTTTTTGATACATGTTAAAGTTTAAACGCATTCTTAGTTCATTACGCTTTCAGGTTATATTTTGAAAGTTAATCTATTCTCAGTCACATATTTCTGAGAAACGGGCGCAATTCGAAATGTACTTTTCGTGGGTGCAATATGAATGCACTCGCACCACTGAATATCCCAAAAGGCTATCTGAGTGGAAGTCAGTTGTAAGCATGAAAACCTTCTGCCCAACTTTTTTATAAGCACAATGCTTACAACTCCTACTAAGGTATTGGGTGATCAGCACTTAAGCAGTAGTGTTCAGCACTTTAGTACAATTACCATTAATCACTTCACTTTTCAGAACCTTGGTTGACCAGTGAGTTGACAATGGGTATACGCGTGCGAACTTTGGGGGAAGGGGGATCAGGTAAAATAATATATTATGCGCTGTTAAATTGGTTGACAATTGTGCAAGTGGAGATGGCACCACCCAAATGTCAACCGCCAAAAGGGCAGTGTGAATGGTGGTAATGATATATTGTTTGTGTTTTGAAGCACGGCAAAGATGGTTTCCTAGTTAACAGATAGGAACGAAGTTCATCGCCCATTCTATATGCATCATCTGTTTACGACACTGCAACTTAATTTTCAGTTTACGACCCCATATGCATGTTATTCTTTATTAATATTAACTAGCAAGCATACCCATGTGTTGACATACAATCTGTTGCGTGGTGCTCATGCTAATGATAATATGCTAACTATTTTTTGTTGGATTTAATTAGACTTAGCCCAACCTTAAGTTAAATAAATTTAAGGTCTGTAATTAATGATGATGCAACAAAGGATTAATCGGGAAATTGACTCAATATAAATAATGTGAACCTATTGTGAGCTGAAGTAAAGAGAAAGATGTGGTATACGACCACACATATGCCGCGATACCAATGGGCTTGGGTAGCCATGAACACGAATGGTGTGGTGCCAATAATTAAAAATTTTGTAACTCCCAACATAAAACGAGAAGAATGGGAGTAAGACACGACTGACCTAATAAGGGACAGAACAGGGAGAGACCTAAGAGCAACTCCAACCCATCTCTTAAACAAGTCCTTATTCTAAATCTAGAGATTTGATAAAAAAATCAACTCCAACCCACCTCCTACTTGGCCTCCAATTTTCCATGCCCTCTCAAATTATAGTTTCAGCTCCTCACATCTAGACCCCCCTATCCAGTGGATCCCACCCACTTTCCTCTCCCCACCCATAAATCAAGACAAGAATTACAAATGGTGGAGTTGATATACGATTTGTCAATGACAGGTGGGTTCCATGTGAGATAAGGACTTGGTCAAGTTGGGTCTTAATTTGAGCCCCTATTTTTTTATCATAGCTTGTAAATAAAAGTTTAAGGGCTTAATTTAGAGACTTAGGCTGGAGTTGCTCTAAGGATTGGAAAGAGAGCTTGAGACAGAAGAAAAATATTTCCTTCATTGCTGTTATTAGGTATAAATTAATAGAAAGAAACTTCCTCGATTGTTTCTTTCTAATGAGGTGTCCAATCGTATTCTTAGTCTGTAATAGTATTTTCCCTGACCCTTTTAACTATCGTTCATATTTCTCGAGAGGTTAAACATATTCAACTTTAACTAAATATATATAGTGTAATAATTATATTTACAGTACACAATTAGTATCATTAGATAGATAGTTGAATCTATTTGAGCAATAAACTTATTTGAAAATACAAATGTTGCTAACATTTTCTATAAATCTAGTTGCATTTTAAAAAGTTTGACCAGCATGAACATCATAGCAACATTTAAAAAGGAATAGAGGGGGTACGTGATGATCAGTGCCCTAATACTGGTTTAGTTAGTAAACATTTTATTTTTCATAGGTCCATATCTTATCTCCCATATCTCTTTTGCCCCTCCCCATCCCTCTCATAAATCTATGTGCTAGATCTGTATTTCTCCATTTCTTTTGCCTGTCATTTTCCTTATTGATTGGACTTTTTTTTGTAGGAGTGAGCTGGCAGTAGTATGCAAATTGCAAAGGAGAGTTAAAATATTCAGCTTTGGCTTTTAAGGTCAGTGGGGGCAATTGCACAAGCAGTTGCATGTCACTTTCCCTCCTTTTCGGTTTTGGCCATGCCCGGCCAGCTCCACTTTTTGCACCACTTTCATGGTCCAATTATCCCAACCAAAAGGGCAAAAAAGGAACGAGGAAAAATGGAAAAAGGACTGATACAGAGAACACAACAAAGAAATCAGATACTGTTAGCCATATTCGCTGTTGCCCATCCTGATGCAAGAATAAAGTAGACAAATATAAGGTATACTAGTAGAATATATTCTGAATCTAGTGGACTAGTATATGCACATGCACCAAAATTTAATATTTTGTTATAGAAAGCACTTGACAACAAGTTGCTGACACATTTTTTGAAGATATTGTTTTAGTTGAAGATGCGTTCGATGAGGAAGAAGCTGAGATCGGTACGGGTGGGACAATTGAGGATCCTATTGATGGATCCTCTCAGTCGACTATTGACGGGGCCAAGCTGGCAGAGCCCAAGCTGCAAAATAATCCTCTGACAGAGGAGCCGCCTCAATTGGACTTGGACATGCAGATCAAGGATTGTGTTGATCCATGGTACATCACCCACCACTGGTGACACCACCGGTGAGACATCGTCGAAGCAAGTCTTATGACAAATCGCCGCCTTGCCAAGCACAAAGTTCTAAAAGACTTGGGGATTGTTGGGAACGATGGGAAGCTGAATGATGATGCAATTCAAGAACATACTTGGGGGTATGTGAAAGAACTGTTGTCACCAGACCTCCTTGAGTCACTCATACGTACAAAAGATCGTGCTTTCTGGGATCTTGTGGCGGGGATCTCCTTGCCTCTTCGCTAGGCTTTGTTGTTATTGTTGTTATTTTAGTTGATTTTGCCTTGTTGTTTTCCCTGTATTTTTTTTTTTTTTGTCGTTGGTTCCATCTTTATTCACTCGTCGTCTTAGCTCTGTTGATGTTGTATTGTTGTATTATCTAGTCTGAGCTTCTTCTATTTTATATAACCGGAACCTGATTTGTATAAAAAAACAACAAAGTGAAATACCTGAAGCAATATATTCCCCTTCTTAATGTTGTTATTTATCTACAACCTGGGACCTCTTATTGATCTCCTGGTCTTTCTCAAACCCAAATAGCTAGTTCTATATGTACATCCTGCGTGCCGCCTATATTACAAGTCCACAAGTAGCTATGTTACACATACACATACACATACACATACACATATACACACTAGCTCTGTTTCCCACCCAACACATATATATACCTATAGATATATATTACAATCCTCTGATGATTTACCCAAAAAAAAATTCAGTACTGTGTCAGGCTAAGCTCATGTCGAGATGAGAAGGCTGCATGACAAAATTCCTGCATCTGCTGCTGCTGCTGATGGATCGATCGATGTCCTTCAAATTGAAGAATCAAGAGCCCTCCTGGAAGGCCACGGAGCGCGTGAGCGCGACGGGGTTGGCGTGCAGGAGCGGCGAGCTTGTCATCATGGCCGCCGGCTTCTTGGTGGCCTCGCGCTTGGGCTCGAACACCATCCCAACAAGCTGCTTCTGCTTGTGCCCACCAGCAGCATCGTCGTCCTGCTGCTTCGCCTTGTCGCCTTTGATCCCGATGAGCGACCAGATGGAGCTCCTGGCCACCTCGTCCACGTCGTCTATCCGGATGGTCTTGGGAGCCCACACCTTGGCGTTTCTCCCGTCGTCACCCTCCTCCCGGTCCCGGGGGTGCTTGCCCAGCCCCAGCGTGTGGGAGTCGGCTGCCCCGGATGATGAGACCGAAGGAGCACTGGTGGTGGTGGGCGACGTCGACGACGAGAGGCCCGCCGCCGGCCCCTGCGACTGCGACGACGGGGGCTGTTGCACCGGCCATGGCAGGCTCCAAGCTCCGGGAACCATGCAGCCCCAGTAACCTGGTGCGGCTGGGTATATCGGGATCGCGATGCCCGAGGAGAAATACGCCGCCGGAGATGGCGCGCAGCTGTACGGCGGCGGCCACACGGTTGCGCCGCCGTTGTTCATGCTTGCTGGGTGCTGCACTGATCCGTCGTCTCCGTTTGCTGCTGCGGCTTCGTCTACACAAGACCTGTCGTTGATGGTCTTGTTGTCGTCCCTGCAGTTGCTCGATCCTTCGCTGCAAGGACCCGGGTTGTTGCCGGCGTTCCTGATCACCGGGGCCGCCAGGTGGTGGCTGAGCTGCTCGACGAGGTCCAAGCATGCAGGACCAGGAGGCACGCAGCCGCCACCATGGCCGCCGAAGCTGAGCACCGTGCCGTTGGTCGTCTTGAGCGTGTCGCCGCCGCCGCCGCAGGCCGCCCCGACCCTGTGGAGGAAGTGCGAGGCGGCGACGGCGTTCTTGTTCTTGCGGCGACCGGCCCCGACGGGAACGTTGCGCATGGCGCCGCCGGCGGTCCAGTAGCGCTGGCAGTTCTTGCAGAAGTGGCGCGGCTGGTTGACGTTGTAGTTGTTGAAGTAGCAGAACTTGGTGTCCATGCTGTTGCAGCGCGGGCATGGCAGCACCTTGTCGGGCTTCTTCAGCTTCTCCCTCTGGCTGGCAGCGTCGCCGCTGCCGTTGCCCTGGCCGGGCTTCTGGTGTGTCGTCTCCGGTGAGCTCTTGGGGTCCTCTGCGTCCACGACCTCCGGCTGCGGGGACGGGTCGGAGGAGTCCGGGTGCGGGTTCTCCTGGTCCAGGGCATGGGCATCCTGATGATCTTGTTCAGTGGAGCTGCTGCTGCTGCTGCTCTGCTGAAGATCCTAGTAGAATGATGATAAAATTTCATTTGATCAGCTCATGTACTGTACGTAGTTGATGCATGGAAAACAGTTGTAAATTTCGAATTTCATCATATGCATGCCTTATATATAAGATACAAGCCTGGTTCTTGTGTTTTCCCACTTGAATTAGACATCTGATCGATTTCCATGGGTGGAAATTCGGGAGGCAATTTCTTAATATTAGCACGCACGTTTTTGAAGAAAAAAAAATATTAGCACGCAGGCACTATATAGTATTTGATTTCGGACATGAGCGAGCGAAAGCAAGTTGCTGTTTTCTTAGAAATGGTGTGATGCCCAATTAAGCAAGGAGGCAGTCAGTGGAGACCACTAGAAACAGCTTTAGGCCTCCACGTTTACACCAAGCCTGAGAATTTTTTTCTCCCGGGCAGCCCATATAATTGACTTCCAAGAGAAATAATTCACTAACAGTATAAGCAAAACACGGATTCCCCCCTTCATCTGTTGGACCGCTCACTGCAATAACAAGACTCGTACGCAAATGCCCTGTTTCGGAGAACAGAAGAAGAGCATCGTCTATATCTTTTCGCAAGCAAATAAAAATGGCACTCAAATCAAAATCAATCAGCCCCGTCCCCGGACGCAGTCCAATTAATAGTCCGAGGAAATTAATCAATCAATCAAGAAATCATCCCCTCCCTGTTTTTTTTTTTTTTTGACGACACATCCCCTCCCTGTTGAATAGATCAACAACTCACCAAGAAACAGAGACTCCGCTGGAAATGAACTCACGACAGCACACAGCAAGAAAGATGATTTATATATATATATATATGTATATGTATCCAACCTTGGCGTCGCCGGACTCCGGCACGGGGATGGTCTTCCCGAAGAGCTTGATGAGGAAATCCCCTCCTCCTCCTCCTTGGCACTCCGCCATCATCTTCTTCTCACTCCGATCCAAACAAACACAAGCTCCCGGCTTTGCTTGCTGCTGCTGCTGCAAGCCAAGGAGGAAGAAGCAGCTAGCTAGGCGACAGACAGACGGAAGGACGAGGTCGAGACGCCGCAGGTAGGTTCACTTTGCGGCCGGAGCCGGGAGAGACGACGACGAGGCCGACCGGCAAAGAAACCAACGAGTGGAATTTGGTCTGGTGCTGCTGCTGCTGCTGGCCATGGACAGGGGAGGGCGAGCGGGTATAAGAGGGGGGGAAGAAGGAGGGGGGTGGGGGCCACGGCGAGGGGTGCTCAGCCACAAGCTCGGCTTGTGGCCTCCGGGGTGCGTTATTTGATTCTCCTCCTCGCTCGCGCTTCGCCTTTTCGTCCCGCGCGTCGCCGTCGTCGGGCAGCTGGCGCCCTCCCCTTGGCTCTTGGCTCTGCCTCCCTCCCACGCTCGCTCGATCGCTTCCTCCTCTGCCCTGCCCTTTTTCTACGCCGCTTTCTTTCTGTTCTCTTTTTCTTTTTTCGATTGGAATGTAGCGCCTCAGGCTTTTGCTGATTTTACGTTTTTTTAAGGTTTTTTTCTTAATACTCTCTCTGTCCGAAAATAAGTAATCCACCTACCTCATGCAAAAATTCCTATGCACAGGGAACTTTGGAAATAATGGGGGAAAGGAAGTTTCATTTAAAATTCTTATGAGCAGTTCCTACAAATCAAAGGCTACCACGGGAACTTAATCCATAGGAATTTGAATCCTTTGTTTTTTCTTCGTTCGAAAGGAGGCCTTATTTGATACTTTTTTTTTATAAATTTGGTTAAATTTAAAATGCTTTGACTTATAACAAACTTGATACATCACTTAGTTTAGGACAGAAAGAGTAATAAATTAAAAGAAGTAGGATCTATCTACCTAGCGGCAACAAGTGAAACTCCTCCAAAACAACCCCCATAAACCATCAAAGGCGAGAGAAAAACTCTAGTAGTGTGCATACTCACACCATCGACACCAAGCTTGCCAACCGCAACACGTTTCTCGTCGAGGTACGCACTCAACTTCTCCAAACACAGGGGTACACTCGACACCGCTACGACACTCATCACCTTGATCTGGAGTTTGACATGGGCGACTGGTTGTGGCTCCGGTTACTCCATCACCCTAACCTATCTCTCGTCCTCAATAATCACGACAAGCTGTGGGACCATGGGATGCTAGGCCGTTCCAGGTCCCGCAACGTATGAGCATGGTGGCCTACCGTCTCCAACTGTCGAGCGGTGCCCGCATCCATGACGTGTTCCATGCATGTGGGTGTGCTCAAGCCATTTCACAAGACTCCATCGATAACCATTCTGTCACTCCCACCACTACAAAGCGGCCGCCTACTACCATAGCCAAAGCGTGTTTTTCGATTTAGTCTCTACCGTGGCGTCTAGCACATGCTAGTTCAGTGGGCGGGCCATGCTTGTGGGTGAGGCCACATTGGAGCCAGTCAACGCGTTTCGTGCAGCGCACCCCTTCTTCCTACTCGAAGACGAGTTATTTCTCAAGGGGGAAGAGATGTTATATGGTAGGAAACGTCTACCAGAGGAGGAAGAGAAGTCATGGCTAGGGTTACGTGGGGATCGACAACGGTGCACGACACATGATGCATGGGTGACCGCGCGGTGCGCGATCACCATGGAACTCCAGCGACTCTGACGCTTGAGGATGGGATTAGATCAATTTTTTAGCTCCTTATATTTTTGCATGAGTTTGTTAGGTAATTGTTAATCTTTGCTATATGTACTGAACACTTTGGTTAATCGAAGTCAGCTAGAGATTGATCTAATCTATCCCTCCCCTCTCTCTCTCTCTCCCACCACACCCTCCCTCGAGACGCTAGGCTAGCATCATGGTGTCTCAACTTTGCCGTTGTCGGTAAATCAAATCACAACCTCCCACCTCCCATGACTACGCCCTACGCAGTGGTCACAGCTCCAACACTAATACCTTACTTTGTAATGATTCATGGCAACCCTTAAAGGTAGCTTTTGTATAAATGCAATAGTCATATCTTACATGGTGCACACCTCCCAACCGTCACCAGCTTCTAGGCCACCTCCCTATCCCATTTCTAGTTGTCTCGCCGGTGGCTAGATGGGGTGGGGAACCATCTCCATAGTAGTAGTAGTAGTCCTAGTGGATCGAATCCTAAGTCTACGGTTTAGGTATCAAATGTCATTAGTTTTGATGTTTGGTTTTTGGTGCTCCCTTCTTCTCCCTGTTTGTGGTCTCTAGGGTGCTATTTTCTCAATACCACTCTCCTTTGCCTTTTACCTCCCTTGTGTCACCATTGCCAAATAGCTAGCTCCCTCTTCTTTGTTGTGCCTCCCATGCTACCTTATCCCCTTCCATCTTGCTTGCTATTACCCTTATTGTTTGACGTTGTCTTTTTTCATCTAGCGCCCCATGATTGTGATGATTCTTTTTAAAAGAATTAGGATCTGCTTATTGGAAAATAATAGGTGAAACCTCTCCCAAAATAATCCATAAAACCTAACCCACCAAAGACGAGGAATAAATGCCAATGTAAGATTGGATTGCAATGTACAAGAGCGAAAAGTGGAGCTGATGAAACTTTTTCTCAATTTCATAAGCCCAATTCACAAGAATTGATTGTGGCGTTATCGCAGCAATTTGCACAGGTGGAGCCAAGGCAATTTTTCCCAACACATGGGTGGTGATCTGATGTGCAATTTAACATTGTTTACTTGAGATTATTAGTCACTACTTCTCAGAACAAATTAGTATCAACATCAACACCAAATAGGGTTGATCGTTTATATTCGGCATCAGACCATTTGAGCTCAAATTTAATATTTCTTTATTGTCTAATGCTGATGTGATACAGAAATGATCAACCACAGAAATATTAAATTTGAGGTATTTTATTCATTTACAGAGATAGTCCGCCTATAAAAATCACCCAACTGGTCCATTTGCCTAGAGTCCCATCGAGTATAGGCATGTCCTCCCTCTCCCACTAGCTATCTCCAACTTCTCTCTCTCTCTCTCTCTCTCTCTCTCTCACCTGCCCCATGCATTCTCTCTCCTACTCGCCCCATTCTTCTCTCTCCCACCTGCCTGACACAATCCTGTGTTGACACCAATCCCATGCCTGCATGTACGTAGTAGCGTGTGACACACATGAAGATCAGTGGCACATAAAACATTGAAGACCGGGTGGCACATAACACACCAAAGACAGGGAGGCACGTGGCAGCACATCGAAGACCGAGCCCACGAAGACCAACAGTGTGTAGTGCACATGAAGGCTAGCGTACCGGTGAACCCCGCATCACCTCTCTCCCTCTTTATCTCGTCCCTCTCACCTTTGCTCTCTCTTCCTCCCTTTGACAGTGGAGGTGGATCCTGTGGCGACACCTCTCCATTTGTAGCATGGCTCCTGGTGATGGCATGTTGTTTAGTTGCGCCCATATCCACGAGGGCGGGAGTGAATCTGGTGATAGTGCTTCTTCTGGAGGGGGCGCGGCTCACGGAGCGGTGAATAACATGGCAATGGAGCGGCCATCACACCCATATGGAACTGGTGGTGAATGGGCTTCGTCCCCTTTTGGCGGTGGTGCATGGTGGTAGGGATCCACAGGTGGTGATGGTAGTGACAATGAAGGAAGCGTGGGGTGGTGAAGGTGGGAGAGCGGGCTCGGCGATGGAGCCCCGGGCAACAATGAGCTCTACGGTGACATCTATAGTGGGTTCAGTAGGCTACCGCACCAAGCTCATCAAGTTGTATTTATTATTTTTTGTTAATTGCATCTACATATTTGGGCATTCAGCCCGCCTGTCACGATTTTTACAGTGAAATTGCAGGCGGGATGGCAGGAGTGTCTGCCTCCTCAAACACAAAGCATTTCATGTGCTAGTGGTACAACACTTAAAGCAAGTTTAATAATACATCCCACTTGCTAGCTGTAAGATTCCTTACAGCCTTCTCTCAGCCCACCTATACAATAGTTAGAGTAAGTATAATGAATGGTTGTAAGCCGGCGAAATCCGACCTGGCAGGGAGCGTAAAGGAGAGAGAGTACAGAGCGGACGTCTCGCGAAACGGCGACCTGAAAAGCGGGCGGATACGCAAGAGCTCTATTCTTATTGGTTGTTCTACTGTTGTGCTAGCTCTATATTGGATGTATGTACGGCAGCTGCCGTTGCTACATTTAATTAGAATCCACGCTAGACTTCATTTCGTCCGCCGGCGGGCGGTATCATTGCTCTTGCTCTTAGCTATTCACTATTAATACATGGTCCACTTATCTCTCACACAAAGTTTCTTGGTTCTTGTGTCTAAGCTGGCTGTAAGCTTACAGCATGCTTCTTCTCTCTCCTCCCTTCTCTCCTCCACCTCAGCATTTAGCTAGTTTACATCCCACTATAATACTTGCTCTTACTTGATTAATAATTAATTAAAGATGATCATGTGGCTCTTGTACTTTTATCTAGTTCCTTGATCGCATTCATTTAGTATACATGGAAAGGGTTCGGTTCGGCTACCATGCATGCATGATGAATGTAGCAAACCTATTACTAAATTCTATGTTTTTTCTACACAAAAAAAACCCACACCTTGTACGTTGATACTACAAACTGTTCCATCTGGTACTAGCTTTTAAATTGGCGTCACCCGTGGAACTCTATATACATAGTATAGTAACGGATTTTCTTTCAGTTCACATGTATTGTTTTTTTTTTCTAACGCGGCGGTGCGTTTGTGGCCATGCTACCTTGAAAACCAACTCGTGGCTATCTTTGTAACATGATCGATCATGCGTCCAATTAAACCCTATGACTCCACATGGATAATTTTGTTTGATGGACAGTGGCCGGACTCCAAAAGATAGGTGTAGCAGGTGGACAACTGTGTGGGCACAAGGACTTTTTTCACCATGTGTTATGATGTACCAGGGTATATGAGTGAGCATGTTGTCCCTTTAATTGCATCTGTTGTGTGCTGACTGCATTTCGTCTATTTGCAAGGGATTACCAACACACAGCCTGTGTGTTGCTGCAATTTTTGGAGTTACTGTGTACTGCTCTAGTGTGTCTTGCCTTCTGTATACAGAAGTTTGAGTGATACTGTCATGCAAGCGAGCCAGATTTGTAGTAATAAAGTTTTCTGTTTTTGACATAATTGCTCATGTGTGGATGCAAAAAGTTGATGCAATCTTTGTGCATAGCATGTACAGAAAGTGTTCCTGAATCACAGGGTTAGATATGCATGCCATTGAACTATGAATTAGGATCAATAGCAGAGTTTGCTTGCCTATATATGATTGCATATCTAGGGCCTCTGGCATCCAACCCCTTGGCTAATTAGCTTCTTCCAAACTATTTATTTGCAGTTATTCCTGCATCTGATACTGTTGACCCAGATGTAGAAATGCTTATATTATGACGCCATATATCATTCCAAAAATTCATATATGAGAACTTGAGCTCGAATGGTCTAGACCCCATTGGTTTTCCCTTTTTTTTCCTTTTTCTTTTCTTTTCGTACGTCTACTTATGGTACAATTTCCATGTTGTTTTGTGGGATGCATACTTGGTGGCTTCATACGAGAAATATTTTTGATATTATCTTAAAACATGTATTGTACGTTATAGATTCTGAGGTTGTCATAAGTCAAAAAATCCTAAGTTAATAGAATTTATAGATATAGATAAGAGAATATATCACAACCAAGAATATCATAAAAGTAAAACAATTCATAATGGATCTAGATACTTATTTATTATTTAATATTATAAATGGTATTGCTATTTTTTATAAACTTGTCCAAAGGAAGAATAGCTTGACCGTGAATGAATTAGAACCAATTATATTTGGGGATAGAAGCACTGGGGTTCAAGTTTTTGTCCAAAGGAAGAATATCTCTTGAAAACTTTTTGGTTTTTAGGGTGAACTAAACAAGGCCTAAGTGTTTGCTTTTATACATTTGTACTGTGATTCAAAAAGAAAAAAAACATAATCTATATGATTTTTCTATTAGGACCTGTTGCTTTCCTTAAAATCCATCAGTCGCCATACACAAAGCTCCATCTAGGTTATTTTCGTTCCTGATGTTTTTGTCGAATTGCCTTGCTTGGTGGCTATCTTGGGACTTGGTTTTGTTCCATGCAAAAAAGGTTATTGTCATGTTCAACGAAACTTGGATTCATGCATGCATGATCTTGACAATTTTGGATGTATATTATCGATATTACAAAGTTTTTCATGTAGCGTCTCAGACTTTGGTTACACCATTTTTCTTGCAAAAACCAAACTTTGGCACTGCAAAGTTGCCCTTTTTCAGAAAGAAATCAGCAAGAAATGCACACGGTGGTAATTGCATGAGGTTTAAGTTTGATGGAGCGATTATTTAAGCAATGACAAGATATGTGTGTTTGCACGTACGTTGCGACTGCCTGCTGCAAGTTCCATGTGGCTTTACAAGGTTTGTATACTTATGTTATTACGAGATGATGTAAGTGGCTCTGTCAGTGAATATTATTTTTGCAATCCCCGTTTGACTGTATTTTATTGTTCTCCCCCATTCTAAATTGTAAATTATTTTGGCTTTTCTAATATAGAAAATGTTTAAAAGAAAACTGGTGGGAAACTTGTTTGGACCAGGCAGATCACCCAGACGATTGATTTCTAACGCCTTGGGCTGAATCTACTTGCCTGAGTGAGTCTCCCTGCTGGCCCAAATCAAACCGTCTTAGTTTTTGTTATGCACCTAGATATGCATTCACTACTAGAAACTTGAAATTCTCTGATGATTTTGAATTATTTTTAACAGTATTGCATAAACTATCAGAGTAAACTTGACGGTTCCTGAAAAACATAGGATAATTTGTATGATCTTGAAGGTTCTTAGAAAACACACAGGAAAATAAATAACCGTCAGGGAAATTTCTAATTAACCTGTGAGTACATATAATCGATAGGAAAAATAAATAACCGTCAGAAAAATGCCTAATTCCTTGATGGTTTTAAACTATTTTTGACGGCTATTAAATATACCATCCTGGTAATTAACATTACTGTGACGGTTTCTGCAAAACACATAGAAAAATACTAGAAAATCAAGAACGTTAAAAAAAGTTTTCTCCTTTTGTGACAAAATTTTGTAACTAGTCTTTCTCCATATACTAACTCCAAATGATAGTTTTTTCTAAAATCATGATCTACCAATTTACAACATTTGTTTGGATACCATTTATTGTTTCTTGGATCATTTGCATATGGTTTGTTTTCTATTCATGTACATATAGAAAGCAACTCGTGAAACAACCTTCGAAAAATGTCTTTTATGCTCCAATTTTTTTACATAAAATAGGCTAAATACATACTGTTGTCCAGAAGTTCCAAAATTTTGAGAATCGATTTTCTATTTTCTATTGTTTAAATGAATTTCTACGTGCTTATCAAAAGTAATTCTAAATTGAACAATGGGTACCTCCAATAAGATCCCAAGAATATATAATTTTTATATTTATGCTTATATGTTTCACTCTAGGCCATATCCAGAGATGGATGTATGCTATGGATAATTCATCATCCTATCTCTAAATTAACATAAAATAATTGTAATAATTTAGAAATTTTGTTAGAAAATTCTACAAACTTGCATGAAAACATGTTTTTGATGTACAATGTTCCAATAAAAAAATTCAAATGTTTTTTAAACATAGGTGCCATACATTGCTCACAAATGGTACATCCCTCACATAGTTATATGAAAATATAAATTGTGAACAACGTACAGTACCACTTTGTTAAAATAATTTAAATTATTTATGACAAGCTTATACACCCAGATTAGGCCTTCATATACCAATTCTTAGAATTTTTAGACCACTTTATCATAATATTATATCTAAATCTAAATACATATATAACACTTGCAATTTATTAGAAATGAGGGAGTACGTATATAATATGGATTGACTTGAAACATGCGTTGCTGCTCTCTTTGTCTTGCTTATTTTGGAAACCCATTCGTGGACATGGTTCTATGTTGAATTGCCTAGCTAGCTTGGCACAGCTAGCGCCGACTCGTGGCTATCTTTGAACCTCGTCATATATGTACACGTACGTTATCCACACAGAAAAAGTCCCGGTCGTGTCGTGTCAACAAAACAACCTATATTATCCCTAAGTACTGATCGATGTCTAGAAGAGAGTGATTTAACAGGAATAATTGCCCATGCCATCGTGTACATACACTGATGCATGAGAGATCATATATATATTTATATCGTGCTAGCTGCATATATATATATATATGTATATGTGGTCCTGGTACGTACTGTCTCCTTTTGTTTCCTCTGGTTGCATCCAGCAGTCACGCAAGGACTCTCTCTCTCTCTCCCACATGATGACATATGGTGTGGTGTTGTGTTGCGCCTAACTCGACCGTCAATTTCTGTGTGGCTGTGGTTGTAGTTGTACACACTGCCCGGCCGGCCCGTTTACTTATATGCCTGTGTTGGTTTCTTTCTGTTCAAGCCTATAGATGATACTTCCGTACAAGCTTAGCTAGCTCGCCTTAGCTTTAATCACCGTTTTGTGATCATGAGGTTGCAAGCTGACGTAATCCCACGGACATAAGTAGTATCATGCCATGCGCCTGATCATAACGTGTGTAACTGTGACTGTAGTCGAACGATTGGTCAGGGTTATTTCCAATTTCAAGATAGTTTTATTATTAGAGCATCTTCAAGAGTATCCCATGTCCGTTCTCCATCCATGTTTTTTTGAAAAAAAAAAAGAGAAAAACACATCTCGAAGAGTACCCCATATCCCTTTCCTATCTTTTGGTAATTGGCAAATAGGCTTGTCGGCGTCTAGACTCGCGGTCTAGGCACTAACAAGTATAAATCTGCGTGACTGACCAAGCTTGGATGGTGATGCAAGTGAGACACAGAGGGTTTATACTGGTTCGGGCTAAGGATGCCCTA
>Ga0182004_10001224_pt1 | contig 18353 bp, 10 predicted proteins | sample Sormic07211540_1_FD_120479 | JGI IMG/M metagenome (GOLD analysis project Ga0182004, IMG submission 120479) | Endophyte microbial communities from Sorghum bicolor roots, Mead, Nebraska, USA - 072115-40_1 MetaG | ecosystem: Host-associated > Plants > Roots > Unclassified | place: USA: Nebraska...
AACAATGACACCTAGTGGCACTTGATAACCGCTTAGCCAAAGAATTCCCCTCTTTATAGTACGACTATCTATCCTAAATGTGATCACACCCTCTATGGTGTCTTGATCACCAAAACCAAAACCAAAACCCTAAGCAATACCTTTGCCTTGATCTCCATAGGATTTTGTTTTTCTCTTTCTTCTTTTCCAAGTTGAGCACTTGATCGTCTTGTGGTCATCACCATTATAACCATGATCATTACTTGCTCCATCACTTGGCATGTACCAACCTCATTAAGTCTATACACACTTAGTATAGAGGTTAATACTAGAGTTTCATCAATTATCTAAAACTAAACTCGGGTTTTCACTAGTCCCCTAGAAGCACCATTGGGCTGATAGATGTCAACAGGCAATATTCTAGAAGGCAATGCTTTAGAAATCTTCCTCCTTTTGGCAAACAAGATCATTATCTTCTCTCTAATTGCATTTACCATGTAGTGGACAGGCAGGTCTTTGTGTTCTTTGATCCAAGCATTCCAAGATTCTGCTAGGTTGTTGTTTATGTAGATACACTTGATTTCAGGAGAGAACTTGCTTCTTTCCTAAAGAAAAGGATGGTGCTGATCCAACCATTTCTACACATCTGGACTGGCTGCCAGCACCTTATCAAAGAAATAACTTATGTGGTGAATATGCTCTAGCTGCAGGCCACATGTTTTTGCCATACACATCACCACTATAGTACTTCTTCATATTTTCCATTAAATGCCTGAAACATTCTCTCATCTCTGCCTGAGGAAACACAATTTTAATAGCTGACTCTAGCCCTTTGCATGCATCTATGCAGATAGCTAAGTTCTCCATGGGACCAATTGCTTTCCTAAGTTGTTCCATAAACCAAACCCATTTGTCTTTTGTCTCAGAGTCAAAGAAACCAAAGGCCACAGGAAACATCCAATTGTGGTCATCTAAAGCTAAGGCCATAGTCATGTGGCCATTCCACAACCCATTCAAAGTTGTGGAGTCTATACTTACGTAAGGCCTGCAGCCATTCAAAAAACCATCTATACTAGCTTTGAATGCACAGAAGAATATGCTAAACCTAACTTTGCCATCATCCTCAGTGATAGTGTCTATATCTGCCACCCTACCAGGTGATCTCAATTCTATCTCTGGCTTAAACCTACACAACCAATCAAAGGAATCACTCCACTTACCAAATAGCTTCTCAGATGCTCTCTTTGTCCCATTGTACATTGTCTGGTAGGGAATTTCAATGCCATATTGAAATGCAACTCTTTTTGCATCTCTATAGCTCCCATTGATGCCTTCTTCTTTAAGAATTTCACTGCTCTCTCTGCCACCCATGCAATTGATGCCATTCTACTCACAACCCTTTGGGTAGATGCACACTTATGGAGCCCCTTATTTATTTGAATCTGCATTTACAAAAAAACAAGCCATAAGTAAGCATAATACAATAGGTCTGTTCCACAGTGCAATGTACAAGTTAAAACAGTACAAAAAAGTTAAAATAGTACAAAAAATTTAGAAAATGTACCCTGACACTGCCATCATGTTGTGTTCTAGCTCTAAGTTTCCATGGGCAACCTTCTAGCAGCACAACACATGGTACCTTTCTTTGTCTGATTGCTCAGTATCAAGCTCAAACTCCTTAACTATAGCATGCTGCCTAACATCTAGCCTAAATTCTTCCATGCTTGCGTAGCAAGTGCCAACACTCATATCAGGATTGTCTCTGTCCCATTCATACAGTGGCTCTTCATCAACCGTGTCATCAACATTAATAGCTGCTTCATTCATGTCTTCATACATCTCTACTGACATAGCTGGAATTGGCACCTCTTGTCTATCAGCTTCTTCTTCTCTTGCCTCAGATTGCTTGAATCATGTTGCCTCATATACCTGGTCCTCATCAGCAAGCTGTGTAGCTAGACCATCATCATCAGGGTTCTCTTGTATGGTTAGAGTGGTCCAATCAACTACAACTATAGGCTGTTCAGTAGGTGGTGATGGGGTGCTACAAGTATCACCACACCCTTCAACTTCATTATCCTCTGCATTAGACCAATTAGTCACAACAGAGACACATCTAGACTTAGAAGCAGCAGAGCTAGCATTGTCATTACACACATCTTTCCCCACAACATCAACTGCAATAAAAGCCAACCTATCATCCCATCTGTCCATAATCATCTGTTGCACATGCTCATCCCTCCTAAGCTTCCACTTAGAGCCACTATCTTGGTCTAAAACCCAGACTGCAAGAGTTTGAGAAGGCCCCAAATAATCTTTGTGGCCAAATCTTCATTGAATTGATCAAGAGTGTACTGACTGTTCCTATCAAACCATATGTCATGTTGTTGCTCAGCCATTTCCACTAACCCATATTCACCATCAACAACGTATTGAGCAACCTTAACAACTAGCCTAAATGCACTGCTAGGATCGATCCTAGCATCATCATAAACAATGAAAAACATGAGTAACTATGCACAGTCAATACTACATAGCTACGGTGATAAAGTGCTTACCAAGGAGGGCAATCACCACTAGCCATTGTGACACGAGAGATGAGGACGTACTACATCAAGCGCCTATGAGCGGAGGAGGACCAAGTCAGCGGCCATGAACCCTAACCCTAATCGACGCGGGATCTGGGTCCTAAGGAGGGAGTATGACCACATACCTTCGATTCGTCGTCGAGGGATGAACCACCGGGCACCACGGTCACCGGCCATGGTGGTCGTCATGGCGGTGGAGACACTAGAAGGGAGCAGCAGGCTGGTGGCGGGCTAAAGAAGAAGGAGTCAATGCGGGGGGGGTGAAAATGAGGGGGACTGAGTAGGCGAGGGCGGGATGAAAGGTCCAAATGCCTAGAGGGGGTGAATAGCCTATTCAAAATTTCTACACACTCAACTAGACAAGTTGATTAGTAAAACAAATGGCGAAGCAATTCTAGCCCTAGCTCAACTAAGCTATGCAAGCCACCTATACAAACTAATACAAGGCTAAACAACTAGCAAAGTATGCAAGTAAGTAAAGGAGTGGAGAGTGATTGTTATACCAACGTTGTAGAGTAGAGATATATCCAACCAGTCACTCTCAATCACAACCACTATAGATAATCCTCAGCAAGTGATGACACAAGATTGATACCGAGGTTCACTTGCTTCCCGGCAAGCTAGACCTCATTGTGGTGATACACCCACTTGATGGATCACGAGCTAATTGACAATCCAAAGCCAAACCCTCAGCGGGTGCCGCACATCCACTCACAAGATGGGGATCCTCCAAGTCATGAGCAATCTACTAGAGTAGCCAATTGCGATCTCCCATGGGGAAGACTCAAGAACCCCTCACAAATCACTTGGTGAGGCTTGAAATAATCTCCAATCACGAGCTCAACACCTTCGCTGCTCCAAGCCGTCTAGGGCATCCGGAAATACCCAAGAGTAACAAGAAATCCGCAGCAAACTCAAGGATCAAGTGCCACTAGATGCTCTCACTCAATCTCACTAGGATTAGCAATCAAGCAAGGAGATGAGTGGAGGGAGTGTTCTCTAACTCAAAGTATGTCTCAAGTATGCCAAAGTGCAAGCATGAACCCCCCAAAACCGGCCACCTTCTATTTATAAGCCCCCTCAACAAATAGAGTCGTTGGCTCTATTACTGGGTAAAACTCGGGAGCACGGACGCTCGACCCCTGTGTCTGGTGCTCTGAAGTTAGCCACGTCTGAACCTTTGAATCTCACGCATCGATCTCTAACGGCTACTTGCAAACCACCGGATGCGGTCAAGTGAACACCTGACGCGTCCTGTACACACCGGACCCGTGCGAAGAGAGGATTGCAAAGACGTGGGGTCACCGGACGCTGAACACCGGACCCGTCCTATACACACCGGACACATACGCAGAGAGGGTTGCAAAATGCTCGAACACCGGACACTGAGCACCGGACTCGCTCCGGTGCTTCTGATGCTTTGTCAGAAACCCTTGTAGACTTGTTTGCTGACCCTAACAGCCACCGGATGCACGAACAGCAAACCCCCTGCGTCTGGTGCTGCGCGTCCGGTGCGCTCTGCTCACTGAGCTAGGCACTGACAGTACACCGGACGCTAAGGCCAGCGTCCGGTGCCTACGCACACTGCATCCGTGAGAAACACTTGCGACTTCTCCAAATTTCCCACCGGCGCAATAGAAAATATGTGTTTCATTTTCTCAAAAGCGTTGAATCCCACCTCGCAAGCTCGGTGGGAGGGAGAGAGGAACCTAAAACCCTCTCAACCCTAGGAACTCCAACTCCTTTGCAAATGTGCTAACACCACCAAGTGTCCACTACCAAAGTGCATGTGTGTTAGCTTTTCACAAACATTTTCCCAAAGGAGTTAGGTTAGCACTTTACTAGATCCTAATGCATATGCTCAAGATATGGACCTAGTATCACTTGATTCGAGAGATGACCGTGATTTTCCCTCTTGATAGTCGGCTATCTATCCTAAATCCGGTCAAACACTTCTCTACTCAACTTAGACCGGCAAAAGCAAAACCCTATGTTTATACCTTTGCCTTGTTCACTTTACTCCTTGTCTATCACCATGATCTCCACTTCATGCTTCATCTCTTTGTAATCATGTGGCCACCTTTCCATGCCACCTTGCACCTTCATCACATGTGTTGCTATGCCTCACTCAAATCACTTAAACACAAGGCATTAGCAACTTGGTGTCATTAATTACCAAAACCAAACTTGGGCTTTCACGGGCCTGGAGAGTGAAAGGGTTGGGCAAGGGCACCGATGTCATTTCACGTGCCCATGCTGACTGTGCAACACCCTGTAAGTCTGACCTGGCATGCCACATAGGCAAATGTGGTAAAAATGAAAGACTCACTAAGTAAAAGTGCTAAAGATGTAAGCGTCATTATAAGGGTGAGAATCCGATAAGCGCCATCCGTTATAATGGTAAATATGTAAAATTCCCGAGGAGGTTGGAAAAAACAATCTCGGTTAATGCTTTTTGCCCGCATTGGTTAAGTTTTTGTGTAGTAGGGATTGGACAGGCTAAAATTTTTGCTCGACTAAACTTGTATAATCTATGTATCCCATGTACTACCCCCTCTGATCTGCTAAACATGATATGACCCCATATTCATTGCTAGTCTGACATGGTGTGTGATTCTTGCATGTCAAAACACATTAGACACAATGCTGATGTAAATTTTTGCATTCCATGAATGAAAAATTTATTAGAATGTACTAATAGTGTTTTGCAGTCAAATGACTGTTAAATTGTCATGAGTTTTTTTTTCTTTTCTCTATTATCACAGATTCACAAGAGGTGATCTGTAGCTTCTTCATAGGCTAAAGTTGGAACTCTTTTTACTCATAATTATTTATTAAAAGGAGTGGTTTCTTTAGGTTAACATATAACGCCGGTGGTTTAGTGGTCTTGTCATAATAATGTGGATTATGATTGGTTAAGAAGATTGTGTGGTTAGTCCTCTAAAAAAAAGCATAGTCCTAGACACTATTGTTGGAAGCTAAGTGAAGTACACTTGCATACCACACGCATTGGAGCCACGGTACCGCACATATGCGAATTTGTGTTCCATGAATGAAGATTTATTATTAGAACATGCTAATAATGTCTCATAGGTGAATTAATGTTTAATTGTCATGAGATTTTGAGTTTATTCCTTTATCATCATGGGTGTGTTTGATGCTTACAACGGATGTATGCAACTGTGTATAATAAGAGTGATCTAGTGCTTTTCATAGGCTGAAGATGGATAAAAGGAGTGGATTTTGTTTCTAGCATGGTAAACATATACAATGCTATAGTGGTTTAATTTACTGGTCTTGCCATTACTATTAATGTGAAGTATGACTGGTTAACAAGAGTATGGTTCGTCCTCTCAAAATGGATGCACATATGGTAGTACATTCATGTAGAGCATCACTATGGTAACGACATGACAAGGCTGACCTCTAACTCCTTTTGAATTATTAGGACAAAAAGTTAAGTACGACCATGTTGTCTCCAACTGATGCTATATATCTACATTGCCATGTCTTCACTGCAGAAATGGAGTATCAAGATGAAGGAGAAGGATCAGGAGCGCTTCCTCCAGGAAAAGTCTACAATCATGAACTGGCTAAAGGACTTCAAGCCTTCCGACATTCTGATATCTGATGTGTATTTTTAGTCTCTTAGGGTATGAGAGTTTTGGCACTAAAAACCTGTACACTGGTATCCCCAGTTTTTAGTCTCTTAGGATATGAGAGTTAATTTGGCACTAAAAACCTGAACATTAGTATCTCCAGTTTTATGTTCTGATTGTTGTTTTCATAAAAGCAGAGGTTTCTCGTTTTTTTAAAAAAAAAATTACAACCATGTTGATTTTTAGGCCAATGTCTAGATGGGCTCTGCGCGTGCAGCTTCTTCGCCGCAGCCGGAGCCGGGAGGGTGGAGTTCCAAGACGGCTTTATCTCTATATATCTAAAATGGTTCCAGCTTCTCTACTCGGCACTTAGAAGCGCTTCTCTGTCCATCCGTGTGGCTCCTCTAGTGCCTGAGCTGCCGGCGAAGCCGAAACAGGAGCACAACCAAATGGGCTCATGCTACCGTCGACCCCATCTGAACCCAACTTGCAGATCCATATGACATGGGTGCGAGGGTGTGAATAGTTGTTGGACATGCTTACGTACAGTATTCTCTCGGCTGTCTAATCTAAATAAAAGTTGTATTATTGTGTCAGCGTGCATATGACACCCCTCGCATGCATACAACAAATCCAACACATGCATGATCAGAAAATTGCAAAGCAAATCAACATTCGGTAAAACGAGGACGCTCTGTTTGTATTAATTTTTTCAAGATGAATAAAGAATCTAAAAAAAAGAGAGGTTGAAGCCTGGCCTCGGCAACACAAATGCATACACGTACGTATTGTTTATCAGGGCATATTTGTGTATCTGCTGCAGATTTTGTACGTGTACGTTAGTGCCATGCCAGGGGCATGCATGGGTCTTGCATTTGCTCGTTGATGCAAGATTATCAGAGACTACCACACTCCTAATAGGACAGGACAATAATTTGCTGATAAATAAATAAAATGGTTTCGTTTCTACTAGCACGTCACGAGACGCGACCATTATTGAAAGATATCTGAGAACGTATAGAAAGAAAAGGATCATGTTTTCTATTGCCGATTGAAACGTACTACAAGGGTGAGATTTGTCCACACTGAAGAATGCATATGCTCCGTGCGTTGTCGCTAGTGTAAAAATTTGCCCGTTGATTCGACACTGTGTTCAGAGTTAAAAACGCCTCAAGGCCCTTGTAACTCATACTGTATACTTTTAGCTAGGTGTCATTCATCAGAGTTAAAAACGCCACATATAGTACATGCATGCATGCATTATTATAGTACTTCTCCCAAGTCCCATCACATGTAACACAATATAAATTTGTCTAGATTTATTCTAAGCCAATTTTTTTATCTTCCTATATCGATATTTTTATTTTTATTATATATGTCATCAGCAACGCAAATGATATTACTGTATTCTTTATGAAGTGTGTTTCATAACTAATGCAATATAAATTACTACTATGTCTAACAAATTGTCATATTGGAGACTGTATCGACGTTAGTGGACTTATATTTCTAATCTTCGGAACAAGTAACATTCGGTGATTCAGCGACTCTCAGTCTCAATATATAGTTTCATGGTACAATTACCAAGACTATAAACTAGGTAATCGAGCCACAAGAGTTTCATGGGGATAAAACTTCTCTCTCATCTGATGAAACTCCTTCATTTAATGACTCTGTCAAGTCAGCAATTTTGCTTATGTGGCACCGTATTTAATGTGCATGACACTCCCATAAAACATGCATTGTGGCTCGGTTATCTAGTTTATAGTCTTTGTAACTGTACCATGAAACTATGCATTGAGAGATCCCCAACCATGGCTTATCGGGTGCTTGTAGCAATGAAGGTTGAATAATGCAGGACACTAGGCATACGCCAACACAAGAACAGGCACACCAAATTCCAAATCTTGGGCCGCGCATTTCACTCAACCACTCCCCTACCGGCTGCCCCCTCGTCACAGCTAGGGTTTCGCCTCCTGCGCGCCCTCGCGCCCGTCATGATCATGATGGACGGCTGCCATGCCTCCCCGCGTCTCCAACAGCGGCCACAGCTGTAGGTCCGGCTCTCTGCCGCCGTGTTCTTTGTCACCATTCATTCCGGCCTTTATGGTTGTTTAATGCCGTCTGTTTTTTTCCATGTGGTTGTGCCTGTGGCCGTTTCAATGCCTAGTTCTACGTGTCCAGTGTCATTGACATGCAGGCTCCAGTCTCAGTTGCTCCTACCTGTCAGTGACAAGATACAGTACTGGTTTGATAAACGCATCGAATGAGCGAGCATTCATCTTTTTTTTTATAGTTTTGGTGACTTCAAAATTTAGCAGCAGTAATCATTTCACATATCATGACCATGCCCCTGGACCACGCCACCACCTGTGTGCTTGCGTCTATAGATACCCATGCTCCTCACACCCCTTCCTGCAAACAAATAGAGATGAGAAGATGAGAGAGGGGGCCGGGAGAGGGACCTGAGAAGATGAGGGAAAGATATGAAGCTATTTGCTTCTGAGTGGAATGTTGTCTGGTTCAAGGTCTCGCTTGTGATTTAAGGATGATTTGTGCATGCGTAATTTTTATTCCTTGAATCTATGAGATCTCGGACCAGGCTTCATTCCCCTCAGCAATAGCTTCAAATGATATCGCGAGAGTTAGGAGCTAGTACTATATAAATTTGGTCTGGCTCTTTGATTTTGAAATACTCGTTAGCTGGAGTGTTTGTGAGATCCCTGGGTGTTCTTAGTATGTTGTGGGGTACTGTACTTCCACTCCTGGATCTTATTACTCCACTGTGCCTTTTTTGTTTGCTTGTTTGTTGGGAATCGAGGAGCAGCAAAGATTGGTGTAATGATGGCCTGCTTTGACTCCTCTTTCCTCTGTGTATCTGGCAGGTGATGAAAGTTTTCATCATTACCTTTTGATTGGAAGAATCTTCGTTTTCTCTCTCCTCTCTCTCGTTTCTCTTGTTCTCTCTCTCTCTTTGCTTCTTCGTATATTCATTTTTCTTCCTTTCCATCTCTCTATGCTTGCATGGATTGCTGGTACGGTGTTCACATGGTTTTCTAGAACTGGTATTCACAAAGCTGGTGCAAACTTACTATATCTGTATCGATCTGACATATTCTTGTTTGTGATATCTATTACTTATTTCTAGGCTATCTTTTCTAGGTTTGAGGATAATTTGTGGTGCCAGACCTGCTTCAAAGGTTTGGAGAGCTTCCGGACAAGATCCAGTATCTATATGCGCGTATTTTCTTCATGTTATGTTGGTCCCCCTGGAGGTTGTTACATATGTTTTCAAACATCAGGAGCTCCTGTATTCCAATAACAAGATAACATCGATGTATAAATACTCCAGTGTGTGTTTGTTCTTCGCATCAGGCCGGCAGCGCCTGATATATGAGGTGTTGCCTATTGATGCAGAGCAGTGTGTGAACTCGTTTGATGTACGGAGTACGTCTGTATGGAGATTTGAATGGTTCGATTATTAGTCTTTTGCCTCTTACATTTTTGAAGTGATGTCTGTGTATGAATCTTCGTACTCATAAGAGAAGTAACCTGATATATGAGTTTTTATTTCTGCCTGTGTAATCTTTGAGCTACCAAGCAAATACTGTATATTTGATCGATGTGCCTTGTACTTCCTTTGTTTCAGAAAAAGGCAAACTGTATATACTTTGTGTCGCATGAACACTACTTGTTGGTATTATTGTCTATGTGACTGTGTTGTTAACAGTTCCACCTACGTACTATTATTTTGTGCTGCAACTTGATCTTTCTAGATAGATAATATAAAGTACGTAGGGGTTTTAGGCTTTTAGCTACGTACGCTCTTGCTGAGGATCTATTTCTAATTTATCTACCCTAAATGCATGCGTCATTGTTTGACGTATTCATCATTCAGCAGCTGCAGGTCACATTTTCTTCAGGACAGGTCCGTATTTCACGGCATATAGTAAATTAGTAACTAGGTCAAAAATATTACCATGCTTCTTCAGTTCGAACATGTCAAGGTCAACATCATCGGTTCCTCATAATTTTGGAGGAATTTCGGATCTGGATAAATTCAGTACGTTCTGTATGAACTGCTGAATTTTTTGCAATGCAGTGCATGTCAACAAGAGAAAGATTTTCAATTTCCCTATAGCAGGCTATAGCTCTTATACATCACCCAAAATGATCATGGGTTTTCTTTACTCCATGCGCATAGTACTACGCAGCAGCAGTGCAGCAGTGAAGAAATTAAAATAGAGGAAGAAAAAACTCTCCAAGAGTATATGCACTATATATGGAGTATGAACAATGCAGGCTTTGGTCTGTAGTAAAAGAAAAAACTAACGGACTGTTCGGTTTGGGGAGTCAGGGCCGTTCTGGACGGGTGCTTCTCTCTGAAATAAGTTGGTCTGGCAAAATGAACTGGACTGCAGTGTTAATTACAGAGGGCGGGATCTTGTCCTGACTCAATCCAAACAAAATGATATAGCTAGGCTCGGTTTTTTTATTGGTTCTGTTGAACTATAAAGTCAGTTGCCCACTTTCCATCGGTTTAAACTTTTCAGTTCAGTTGGTTGTTGCATACAACTTAGAGCCACACAGGTCTTGAGTGCAAATCCTAATTAACACAATTAAATTAAATTAAATAATATACAAAATAATTGTCGCTCACTCCTATTCCATGTTTAATGCCTAGAAAGCATCCATGTGAGGGGGGACACCAAGCCAGCTTAATCTTTTGAGTTTAATTGGTCAACGTGCATGTAACTCGAAGGAATTACTCTCGAATCACTTTGTCCTACAATCCAAACATGATGTCAAGATCCTGACACTATCACACACAATTTTTAGAGACGAACAAAATTTATTTTTTATATAGGTCATTTCTAAAAATGTAACTAGGAACGACATTAATTGTAAAATGAGGCATTTTAGAGAGGGACAAAATTGATTGTCATAGGTGCTTTTGAAACAGTAACTACGCCACTGATTGGCTCACTCCTATTCCATGTTTAATGGCTAGAGAGCATCCATGTGAGAGGCGCGCCTTTTACGCCAGCTTACTGAGTTTAATTGGTCAGCGTACATGCAACTCTAAGGAATTACTCTGGAATCACTTTATCCTACAATCCAAACATGATGTCAAGATCCTGACACTATCAAACACAATTTTTAGAGACGGACAAAATTTATTTTTTATATAGGTCATTTCTAAAAATGTAACTAGGAACAACATCAATTGTAAAATGAGGCATTTTAGAGAGACAAGATTGATTTTCTTTTTTTAAAAAAGGACTGTGGTCATAGGTGTTTTCTGAAACAGTAACTACGCCATTGATTGTAAAAATGAGGTATTTTTAGTGTCTCCAAAATTTACTAGTTTTATTACGTTGACTGTCCATGAAATAAATTTTCAGGTCGATCGCTGATGATAATAATTTTCAAATGTTTTAAAAATCATAAAAAAAATGTATTAAGCAACACCAAGAATTAGGGAAAAACATATTTTTTGCTTGCACGAGGAGCTATTGCACGGTCGTAGTGTCCCAAGCCTCTATCGAACGGTTTTTTACACAGGTGTGCTCATAGATATTCAAAAATCAGATTGTTTAATTCGGGGAACAATCTCGAATATTGATGCACCAAGGCATAGTATGTGCAAGCGAGAACTGTTTGGGGTGAGGGCACATGCGCTTCCACCTTTCCTTGTAAAAAAAGTCAAGATCCAATCCAAGAGATTTTATGAATTTTCCAAATAAAGCTTAAATTCATCATATGGTACTCTCAAGTCACTCAAGTGGTGTAAGAATCCTTACCAAGGCTTTTCTACATAGCCTCACATCCTATCTCTAAAGCTTATGTGGAGTTCATGGGTAAAGGATGATTGAGAGGCATACTTTGCATTGCATATATCGAAAATTCAAAGAATGGATCTATGGAGGAATATGTCAAACAATCTATCAATCAAGATGTGCAAGTGTGTAGAACTTGGACGTAAACTTGACTCCTTTTGAAGAGAGAGATCTCTCCACTTCTATAGTTTTAAGATCATGGTTATCTTTAATTTTCTCACCTTTCTTTTCTTTTTCTTTTTTCTCATCGTTTCTCATTTTTATTTTGTTTTCTTTTTTCATTGCATATTTTTGCATAGCCCATGTCTCTTTTCAAGTTTTATGGAGAGAGATCACTAAATATATAGTCTTTATTTGATTGGGAGATGGAAACACATGTTTTTTTGCTTACTCTCTATATAAGAGTATAGCGTATACATATTTGGGTAGAGTGTACGTGATCTCCATTGTGAAAGCATGAAATTTCTCTCACTAGGGCACAAGGTTTGACAAAACTCAGTACAATAGCTAGTAGCATATGTTGAAAGTTTTTGCATCATTGTAACAACATCTGGCTTTGGTAGGTATTTTTCACCATTTTGGAACTTATACGGAGGACATAACCTTATTTTGAACAAGGTAAAAGCTCATTCCAGACTTTGCAATATCATACCCCCACACACAACACCTAGATTCGGCACTAGCATTTGCATCCCACAAAGTTTTAAGTTCAAGGCAAGATCATTTTTCACCAACAAACTCAACTAAGGAGAGTATCAAATTGTAAATTATTAGACACTTGCAAAAAATCAACAAAGCAAGTATTCATCATATCCAAAGTGAAAGATTATATCAACCTCATATCTAAAGTTGGGAGTTCTATTCTCTCCTTTTTTAAAAAAGAGCAATGAAATAAAGGAAACGAACTAATTGCATGTTGTTAGATTCAATTCTAGTAATGACCAATAATGCATAGTGATCTATTGATTTGAGATAGTGTTTACTCGTACTATCTTATATAATATAATAGATGGCCACTTTTGTAGTGTCCTATTTGTCTTTTTTAAGAGGTGGCATAAGACAATTTGATGGGGATGGATTCTCGATCTTCCGTCAGGTTCAAGATAAACAAAGATTTAGTCAAAGAGCGACACACCGATCCGGATTCAGATCACAAAGACCTGAACCCTACAACCTTAGCACCATGTCTCCTCTGGTTATTAACCATGTCACAATCCGCTTGACCTCACCACGAAGGCTAATCCCTACTGCGAATCGAAGAACACAAGCAAGAACAAGATAAACACAACTCGATTGAAGTGATAATTGCAGATATATGATTAAGCACTTAAAGTTGGGGTCTCGCAAACTGATAACAACTATTTGATGACATATTGATCTAAAGAAAAACTCAAACCCTAACGTAAGTGGTGTCTACTGATTATATAGCCTAAAGGGCATCCAGGGACCCATCTTCACGTCCATAAGGTGCCCAAACACATTACAAGGCCTAACAGGCCAAAAGACGGTGATGCAACGCCTTGATAGATTCTAAATGTCAACTTGTTTTGACGATTCTTGTTGACTCTGATGGGATTTGGGCCTCAAACCAAAGCCATTGGTTAGCTTATAAAATTATCTTTCCATCATATGTGGATCACTAAAAATGGAGTTTGGTGCATCCTGGGCATCTATTTTACTATAGACTGCTCCTGGAGCCCAAGATGGACTAAAACTTAACATGGATTGGGCCTCTGACTTGGCTTGGACGACATTGCTAACCTCCTAAGGTGGTGGCCAAGGGGTAGGACGTCCAAATGCTTTCTTTGGGTGTTCTCCATCTCCTAGGGTATGCTCTAACTTGGGCCAGGATCCTAAGGGTAAATAACAAGCTCATGATGCTGATGTAGCTCACGATAGAAATAGCAACAACATGTCTTAATAATTTGGAGGCCTTGCCAACATGATATTGAGGTCAAACTAGATCCATTTGAAAGCTTATCAAATAAGATTTTCATAAAGTATGTATGGACCTCAAAATCACTCTGGACAAAGGAGTTTTGGCCTTCCCAATAAAGTGATATTGGCCCGCTAGCGAACTGAAAATTTGGCATTGATGACCTTGCACTTTGAGACACATTCATATCTACAAGCAAATAATGACATATACATGTGGAACCAAGTGAATCATACCAAAAATTATTATGCAAATATATGAATGAGCTCAACTTATAATTATCAATGGTCATATCCAAAGGTGTCATGTCCTCATCATCCTCCCCTTCTTGAGAACAAACCATCCTCTGTTTGAGCTTTGTTGAAGGGCACGTTGTAGGTAGCAACCAACTTTGCTCCCCTTCTTGAAAGTTAACATGTTTCTTTATAAAAAAAACTTAGAGATCTCGACATGACATGATTATATCTATTGCAGCCCTCTAATTGATCATAATGTTGCACAACAAAAGGACATTTCAAATTTAAACAAAAGTAGACACGATGCACCATATACTCTCCTTTATAATTATATTTGACAATAAAGTGATATGTACATCTAGATAACCATGATAATTCAGCACATTTAAATTTCTCCTCCAAATTACTCAAAGCACACAAAGTTTTAAACTCAATATATCTCAAAGTATTTAAAGAAGACAACAAATTTAGTTCATCTTGTTCAGTGGCAATTGGAAGCAATTGTTTATTTTTAGCATAACTATTTTGTTCCAAAACAAAAAGGATCAATATCATTCGTTAGTTGTGGCGTATGTATAATATAAGCACTATCACACAACTCTTCTTTATCACAATCAATAGCATAACAATTTTTTGATAAAGGTACTTTAGATTTAGTGTCAATTAAATGTTGCTCTATTATAGCATGAGTGGTGGACAAATTCAGCACATCATCACCAATTTTAGCAATGTCAAATTTCATAGCAAGCATAAAACAATATTTCAATTTAGATATTTGGTGATTTTTAGATTTAATATCAATCTCTTCATTCTCACTAGTAGCACTCTCTCTATCATGTTTTACAATTTCAGCATCGATTAAAGTTTTACCATACTGCTAAATGGTTGTGCATGGTGGTGGTAAAGATGTTGCTGTTGCATCGGTGGTAGCAACCACTCGCCTGCTTATTGCGGTCTTGATCTTCGCAAAAACTTGCTTCATCCTTGCTAATACCTGGTTGAGGTTGTTACTAATGTTGATCTGGTTCTTTTGCTGACGTTCCTGCAATTCTTTTTCTACAAGCATAGCAAGCTGGAACAAATGGTTGATAGTACAAAAATTTTTATGATAAATAATATCCTATATTTTATGCCTCAACCCACCATAAAAGCGAACAATTTTATCGTCCATGTCCTCTACTATCTCACAACATATTGTACACTTTTGAAACTCTACATAATATTCGTGGACATATTACCTTGCTCTAAGTAATGTATTTTTTATGTAAATCATGTTTATAAGAAGAAGGAATAAAATAATCATGCATTGCTTCTTTAGGTCTATCCTATGATTGAGGTTGTTGATGCAAATTGCCTAGTTCTCGCCACCAGAATTGAGCAAAATCTTTGAATTCTCTAGTAGCGTGTTTAACTCTATGTTTCTTAGGAATTAGGTGTGAAATAAACTCTTGTTCTATAGCCATCTCCCAATCAAAATATTTTTCTCCATCATAAAAATCTAGAATAGGATGGTATGGTCAATTTACCTCTCATACCTTGATGATTATAATCTATATGTGATGGTTGATTGTTGCTCATTTGGTCTATCCTTGCAAACTTTTGCTTTATGATTTCCTGCAGTTCACTCTTAAATAGAAACTTGATGTTGCTACTGTTAAAAAATAGAATAAATGCCCTATCAATTATTTATGGTTCACTGGAATCACACTCTCACACGTCTTACCAAGTTCTTACAAGGTTCTTACCAAAGCAAAACAGTGGATGGTACAACCGATGATAGATTCATGTTCCCTGTGAGGGCGTAGTACCAAGATTGCTAGGGTCTTTTTCTGTACCGATCTAAAGTATATGTGGAGCTTAGGAGACACATAAATAATAAATATATATGTGGCACACAAGTCAATCATAGATAGTAATATTGAATAAATGTCCACGACACTTGTCCTAGTTGCTGACCTATACGTGTTTCTAGCATCAGTTTTGACAAATAAGAGAGAAAAAAGCAGCAAAAGAGATTGAAAGGCAGAAAAAAATGGACAAGGAAAAAGCACTACAAATAATAGAGCTATTGAGTGTTCCAATGTGCTCCTTTTTTTATCTCTTCTCTTTTATTTTGCTATTTTTTCTTTTTTTTGTCCAAACCCTTTTGTCTTGCTTTTGCTCTTATAATATTTTTTCTTAACAAGGAGCAAACAAGAATAAACTACAGAAAATTTGATCTTAATTGGATAAAAGATGTGGCCTATAGAAAACCAGGATTGTGCTCTAAAAAATATACCAAAACTTATGGGCCCACAAAGTCAATTTTTTTGATCAAATTTCACAAATTTAATTTTTGCAAACCCAGCTTTGCTAGAATAAAATGGATCTAAAAGTTTCTAGCGTTCTCCGTAGATATAAAATTTGCCATGTTTCAAGTTTAGATGCAAAAGTTATGACTGTTTTAAAGAAACTGCTCAAATTAGGGTTTTAGTGGACACAAGATGCAAACCAATGGTGATACAGGATGGCGGCTGTTGGATGGATCAACACAAACTAGAAAAAGAACACAATCTAAACCAACAACAAGACCTTGACCTAGGACATAAACTCAATACGGCGGTCTCTGAAACTAAAATATGCAAAGACTATAGCGCGGATGGTTATAGGACAAAAAAATGACGGTGGACTATGGGACGAAGCAAAATTCACTAAAGTAGGTAAATATGAACTTGACGGTATACCTAAGGCTCCGAAACCCACTTAATGGGATGGGTTCACGATCTTCTGTTAACTTCAAGATAAACAACGATTTAGTCAAAGAGCGACACACCGATCACTTTAGATCACAAAGATCTAACCCCTACAACCTTAGCACCACATCTCCTCTGATTATCAACTATGTCACAATTCGGTCGACCTCGCCATGAAGGCTAATCCTTATTGTGAATCGAAGAACACAGGCAAGAACAAGACAAACGCAACTCAACTGAAGTGACAATTGCAGATACATGATTAAGCACTCGAAGTTAGGGTCTCGCAAACTGATAACGGCGACTGTTCAATGACAGATTGATCTAAAGCAAAACCCAAACCCTAACATAGATGGCGACTACTGATTATATAGCTTAAAGGATGTCCAATAACCCCTCTTCACGTCCATAAGGTGCCCCAACACGTTACAAGGCCCAACAGGCCAAAAGACGGTGACACAACGCCTTGATAGATTCTAAATGTCAACTTGTTTTGATAATTTCTATTGACTCCAATGGGATTTGGGCCCCAAATTAAAGCCATTGGTTAACTTATGAAATTATCTTTGCATCTGTATGTTGATAATTGAAAACAGAGTTCAAATGCGACTTGGGTATCTATTTTACTATAGGGTGATCCAGGAGCCCGAGATGGACTCTAATTTGACATAGATTGGGCCTCTAACTTGTCTTGGACGACCTTGGTGACATCCTAAGGTGGTGTCTAAGGGGGAGGACGTCCAAAAGCTTTATTTGGGTGTTCTCCATCTCTTTGGGGCATGCTCCAACTTAGGCCAGGATCCTAAGTGTAAATAACAAGCTCATAATGTTGATGTTGCTCATGGCAGAAACAATGACAACATGTCTTAATGATTTAGAGACCTTGCCGACATGATATTGAGGTCAAACCAAATCCATTTGAAAGCTTATCCCATCAAGTATGCATGGACCTTAAAATCACTCTGGACAAAGGAGTTCTGACCTTCCCAATGAAGTGCTATCGGGCCGCTAGCCAACTGAAAATTCAGTATTGATGACCTTGCGCTTTGAGACACATTCGTATCTACAAGCAAATAATAACATGTACATGTGGAACCAAATAAATTATACCAAAAATCATTATGCAAATATATGAATGAGCTCACCTTATAATCAATGGCCATATCCAAATGTGTCATGTCCTCATCACAATGATCCAATACTTTTAGGCCTATCGCTGTCGCCCCACGAGTTGTTGCCTACTCCTTCCGTATGATTGAAAGTGACGTTTTGGACTCTGTACCATCTTGTTTGATCGTTCATTTTATTATTAGAGATACTATAATAATAATAATAATAATAATAATAATAATAATAATAATAATAATAATAATAATAATAATAATAATAATAATAATAATAATAATAATAATATTATTATTATTATTATTATTATTATTATTA
>Ga0182004_10001225_pt1 | contig 18350 bp, 10 predicted proteins | sample Sormic07211540_1_FD_120479 | JGI IMG/M metagenome (GOLD analysis project Ga0182004, IMG submission 120479) | Endophyte microbial communities from Sorghum bicolor roots, Mead, Nebraska, USA - 072115-40_1 MetaG | ecosystem: Host-associated > Plants > Roots > Unclassified | place: USA: Nebraska...
GACCTGACCACGCCACCGGCACCACGCACGCACGCATAGCTCACACGAGCCTGCTGCACGAACAGAGACAGAGAGACATTGCCGGCTTGCCGCCCTCTGCCTCTGTGCGTGCCATACACTGGTACACACACACGAGCTCCAGCTGCTGTGCGAGCGTGGCAATGCAACTGCAAGCAAGCAGGAGCAGGATGGCGGGCTCTTTGCATCACTCGCAGTCGCCGGAGAGCTACGTGAGGCTGCAGCAGGGCCGGCGGTGGCGACGGGGCGCGGCGAGGGGGTTCCGGCTGTGCCCGAGGAACCGGTTCTCCGTGCGGCGGCTGCGCGCCGAGCTGCTCACGTTCCTGGGCCTCGTCGGCCGCTACGTGCGCCTGCTCGTGCGGAAGCTGTCGACCACGAGAGGCGGCGGCGGCGGCGGCGGCAACGGCGGCTGCGCACGGAGCGGCAGCAGGAGGGTTCTCGTCGTGACCGGGGGGACCGGGAGAGACAAGGCGCCGGTGGCGGCGGCCGGCAGCAGAAAGCCGGCGCCGTTCATCGCGCGGTCCAACTCGTTCTACTCGCAGGCGATCGCCGATTGCCTCGAGTTCATCAAGCGCAACTCCGTGCCCGTCGAGGACTACGGCAGCGTCAGCGCCAGGAGGGAGCACGGGCACGGACACAAGATCGAAGAAGAAATGCTTTGCTACCCGAATGGCGTGGCATGTTTGGGTGTTCCCAATGGAGCCTAAAGATGTGAATTCTGATACGTACACGTACCACACACGGATGTAATAGGGAGTTTGAAATTTAGAGTTGCAAATGTTGAACTTTTTGATGACATGTTCATTTGCGCACGCTACCACATTTTTCCATCTCCCCGTGTTTAATTAATATTTTGTTAGTAGAGAGTGGACCTTAAACCTTGATGATGATGATGACAGTGTTATTTCAGCGAACAACGACCGTTCAGGTCTCGGGGATTAAATTTGGGAGAAAAGGACGGGACTCGAATGATCGATGAATTTTCAAACTCGGTTTCGTTCAGCGGCGTGCAGCGAGGAGTGGTAGTACGATCGACGCTGAACTGGAGCCATTTCTTAATTTCGCCATGACCCGTGTGCGTTATTCTTTTCCTAAACAATAAGCAAGTGATGACGACGAGAGTGATCTTTTGACGAAGCTTCTTAATCTTTTCGTTTATGTGTCCAGCTAAAAACGGGATGGTTGAAGTTCCAGAAAAAAAAATAACAAAGTCCAGTACTGTGTTTTCTTGAATGAAACAACTAAAAGCATCAGTTGGGGAGTTGTGTGGATAACGCTGGTTTGTCATTGGTCTTAGCTACTCTGTATTGCACGATTGGTCTTAGCTACTAGTACTTGGTATTGGACTATTGGTCCCTCGGTCTCGGGTATATATCACGATTCTAGTTGGCGATTTGGCGTGACTGCCATTGTGTCGTTCCAAAAAAAAAGTACACGAAAGTCTTACTACCATGTTTTTATTTCTTTTTAGAATTACAACCTGTAAACACATGGTAAATATGCAAACTAGTCTCCTCGTGATGGAATTGACTCTGGACATCGGTTGGGCCATAGTCAATAGAAAAGCCCAGCATGGCTCGAAAGTGGATTAGTATGGGCCACGCGATAGCCTTGTTTATTTGTTTTTGTTCCAGTCCATCGGAACAAAACGCTGCATCCGCACCATTTGCGAAGTGCGAACAGAAAGGGAAGCGGCGGGTCTCTTTGCTCAGGCTTCTTTCGTTCGCTGGGTGAATTTTGTTGGTACTGTAGCACGTTGTATTTATTATCAATTATTGTTCAATAATGAACTAATATTTAGAAGGTTCGTCTTATAAATTACAGACAAATCGTACAATTAATTATTTTTAATATATATTTAATGCTCTAGACATGTGATACAAGATTTAATATGATAAAAATCTTATTTTTTTTAGATTTCATGTATAACTAAACAAGACCAACCATCTTTCATCCAAAAGTGGGCAATCCGCAGTCGGCTGCGTGTTCCTATGCGCGTGTTCGTGATTCTCCCACCTATAACCAAAGAGCATCATTTAGAAGGCCCTGCCTGACTTCTGATAGAAAAAAAAAGAGTAATAAAGCAAATGCGCGTACCATTACCAAAATATAATGAAGGGCAAAAGACAGATCACAAAAACAAGATATCTCCCGGGTGTCTCGAGCCATACCGCGGAAGCTTCTCGTTGCTACGTTTGTTGTTGAATTTCCATGCGAAAGACGAATGAAAAGCACCACTGCTCTCACCAGCGATGCCTGGAAAAACAAAGTTGTTAAAACTCAGTTCTACAATGCGATGTTATAATTGTATGATCTTATAAGCACAGTCACACCGATTCATTGCTAGGGGCTAGACCTTGATGTGATCCTCGAAGATCTGCCGGCCAAGAGAACAAACTTGTTCCCATCAAGTACCTAGGCCTTTTGGGTTTTTTTTGTTGTTAAAGTTTAATATGGATTGTAGTATTTTTATCTTATTTAATAATTAGTGTCCAATCATGGACTTATTAGGATTAAAAGTTTTGTCTCGCAAATTACTCTCTAGCTGTATTTTTAGTTTTCTAAATAGTCTATATTTAGTATTCTACCAGCAAAATATGCCCGTGCGTTGCTACGGGAGCAAATAGACGTTTGTAAAAAATGAGCACTTTGTTATATTTATTTGTGTTTTATCCTTTGTATTAAATTTGACAATTTTTAAGCTTTTATAACTGACTTTGAAGCAGACTGTCCATATATAGTTTATATACATGCTCTTAGACTTTTTAGGATTTTTATTTCACGCGCAATGGCACCTTATAGTCTCTGGTTGAAAGGAGCCTAATAAACTTTTGAATTATGATTCATAGATTTGATTTCGATTTTATATAGATTGTATAAGTTTGTGTCAATTTGTGCATTGTTCGTGAAAAGATAAGAAGCTAACAATGCACTTTTTATTGGTAAGCCGAAGTCTATGTAAATCTTGAGATTGATTTTTATTGTGCGTTGCAACGGGGGAAAAGCATCAAATGGCCATAGAAAGTTATGACATAATGTTACATTCTATTTATGTTTATGTTTTTTTTATAAAATTTAAAGTCTATAATTTATTTTATTGATAACCATGACATCTATGGTATTAGATAGTTAATATTTAAAATAATATATAGCTTGGAGACATATTTATTTAATAATAATAACAGAAATTAGTCAAACCTTCTCTTACTTTAATATTACCTCTTCATATACCTTAGGATTATATTAAAAATGAGAAGTTTGTTAGTAGCTTTATTTTGTTATTTAGATTAGGATTTCTATGAATATGATATATCAGTTAAATGTATGTAGATTATAAACACATGGACGTATAAAGTGTTCATATGACATAACAACACATCATACAAAGGTAGTGTAAGTATCCTCAAGCATAAATTTAGTTAAATTAGTAAATCAGTAAGATATACAGGAACTGTGCTAAAACTTTTACCACAAATCAAGCGTCATATTAAATAGGCTATTATAAATTTTTCATAATAATTGAAGCAAGATAACTACAATTTTAGTTTTACACTAAAAAGTATAGACAAGCATCTACCAGTAAAAAAATATACTAAAATTTATGATTTTTTTGTTTACTATATGGATCTAAATATGTGGAGCTAAACAAAACTTGTTTTATAATTTTTAGATTTTTCTATGAATTACTATATATTTATTAATTTTTATAGAAGATTTTGCATTAGGAACCTAAAAAAGATTCTATTTTTTTCCTCTTCCTGTACGGGCCGATTGTGATGCGGGCAGTCTATACATATTTTCAAACATTCCATACGACGGGAGTTAAACTTTAACTGAGCTAACCAGATGAGGCCTAAGCCTCACAAGGATGATTTTTTTTGCCCTTATAGGACAAATATGGGGGAAGCTATCTTTTTTTTAACTAGGGGAAGCTATCTTCGTGATTGACAAGTTAGCGAGTGTTTAATTCCCCTTTTATTTCAAAAAAAATTGAATTTTAGTTTATCATTTTGCATAATGAAACTAAATATCATATAAATTTTTTGACTAAAAGTTAGTTATTCTCCATTTTAGATTTTGACCTCAACAGACCAAAAAAAAAATCCAAAAATGCCTCAAGTGACTCTCACAAGGGCAATAAGTTCTACATTTCAAAGTAGTTGGCATTTGATATTTTGCATTTTATGGGGACTAAACACCCCCTTACCGTGGCTCTTGGCTGTCGAGTTAGGACGACCACCTCCAGGCTAATATATGCCTCTGTTGACAGTAGAGGGCGGCAAGACTATCTCAAAGCTCAACTAGATTGTTTTAGTTTCACACTAAAACTTAAATTATATTTTAATTGATCATCCTTGATAAAGACTCATGTAATACTGGTGCGAGCATCATACTTAAAACATCATTTTCAAAAGTACAATGTACGTTCATATTTATATATTATTATAATATTGTTTATTTTTCGATGTGCAAGTATTTATCTAGTAGTTTAAAATTGGCTCAACATTTTTAAAATTTTAAAACTTTACTCTCTCTGTTTCTAAAAACTTTGACTCCTAGAGCTAGAGTTATCTTAAGTCAAACTTTTAAAACTTTGATTGATTTTTTTTAAAAAAGTTAAAATTTATAGTACCAAATTAATAATATTAGATTTATCATATATTATATTTTTATATGATATTTATTTTATGTTATAGATATTAATGTTTTTTATAAAGTTGGTCTAGGAAGTGAAGTTCACTAGCCCGTCCACCAAAAATGTATAATTTTGATTTTTTTGACACATGTACGTGTTTTCGGGGGAAAAAAAAAGCAACGCGGTCACCGATTGGCTGGTCAGCTGGTGTGGGCTTGAACACTTTTTGTTCCAGACTTCCAGTGGCCACACTACCAGAGGCCGACGAGGTGTGAACTGTAATTTCAGATTTCAGAGGGCGTAGGCGCCCCTTTGAGTCTTGACACCGCCGCCGCCGCCGCCGCCGCCGTGAAGCCAAGCAAAACCTCGTAAGCAGAGCCATGGAGGGATCCGCCGCCGCGCCGCTCCGCACGCGCGTCTGCATCATCGGGAGCGGTCCCGCGGCGCACACCGCAGCCATCTACGCGGCCCGCGCGGAGCTCAAGCCCGTGCTCTTCGAGGGCTGGATGGCCAACGACATCGCCGCCGGCGGGCAGCTCACCACCACCACCGACGTCGAGAACTTCCCGGGCTTCCCCAACGGCATCATGGGCGCCGACCTCATGGACAACTGCCGCGCGCAGTCCCTGCGGTTCGGCACCAACATCCTCTCCGAGACCGTCACCGCCGTCGACTTTTCGGCTCGCCCCTTCCGCGTCACTGCCGACTCCACAACCGTCCTCGCCGATGCGGTCATCGTTGCCACGGGAGCCGTCGCGCGGCGCCTCCACTTCCCCGGGTCCGATGCGTACTGGAACCGCGGTATCTCCGCCTGCGCCGTCTGCGACGGTGCCGCCCCCATCTTCCGTAACAAGCCCATCGCTGTCATAGGCGGCGGCGACTCCGCTATGGAGGAGGTCAACTTCCTCACCAAGTACGGCTCCCACGTCTACATCATCCACCGCCGGAATACCTTCCGTGCTTCCAAGATCATGCAGGCCAGGGCTCTCGAGAACCCCAAAATCAAGGTCGTCTGGGACTCGGAGGTTGTCGAGGCCTATGGCGGTGCAGACGGCGGCCCACTGGCTGGCGTCAAGGTCAAGAACCTGCTGAACGGGGAGGTCTCGGATCTTCAGGTGGCCGGCCTCTTCTTCGCCATCGGACACGAGCCGGCGACCAAATTGCTGGGCGGGCAGCTCGAACTCGATTCAGATGGATATGTTGCAACCAAGCCAGGTTCCACTCACACCAGTGTCAAGGGGGTCTTTGCTGCTGGCGACGTGCAGGACAAGAAGTACCGCCAGGCCATTACTGCCGCTGGATCAGGTTTCACTCTACTGCTCTATGATTATATGATTTTGTCTTTCAAGTGATTAATTAATGTTCATACATATCAATCATGGGAGCTACTATTCCCCAGTGAGTTTCAATAGAAACCATGAAGTTTAGTGCCCAGCTCAGTTTTTGTTAGTAATGTAGTGGGACTGAGAGTACGAGGCTTCAAAGAGGGAATTCTTTAAGACAATAGGTTATTCTCGCTTTCCAGTAACAACAGATGCATTCCTTGATGATCTGAAGCAATCTAATCTCTGTATCTATGTTACAACATTATCCAAGATGTGACTCTTATAGTTATACAAAACAATCCCCCAATACCTCCCCTATCCTCATAAAACTATTATATTGGTGGTAATACTTTTTTCTTACTCCAGAAGTTTCTGCATGCCTAATGACAAATCTGGTGATCTGGTTTCTATATAGGGTAGTTTTCAACGTTGCAGTCAACTAAAAGATTCCTCAACTTAGGGCAACTGAGCATATGGGGATCATTTTTGTGATTCCAAGTTGATGAGGTTTCAGGATTGTCCAGTTGCTACTCCTGTTCACTTATTTGGGCAAAGGCAAATGATTTATTTGTACTGCAAATCATATGGGACAATAAAGTCAGGATGAGGTTTTAATAACAGATAAGTTCCAAGTTCAAGTCTCCTGTATTCTCGACTTAGAGCTCTGGATGGGCATAAATTTAATAAGACTAAAAGCTGTGCTAAACAATAGCAACTAGAGTCTTGGTTGAGAAATACCCCAAAGAAAACATTTAGGTGCCATTTGGATGCACACTGGGATAGGGTTAAGGATATAGGCCAGGATATAAAAGATTGGGTTATGGATAAGGATATGTACATTCACCCTGTGTGGTGTTTGTTTTGCACCGGGTTAGGGATTGGGAAATGATTTTTGAATGGTCAAAATGTCCTCACCAAATCAAAAGAAACATTATTATTAGCACTGTTAATTGGATATATAATATTTTCTTCATGCCTTCGGCTGAGAACGGAGATCCTATCCCGGTCATGACCCATCCTCCCAACAGGATACATTTGGTGGGAACTGAGGTGCTTATTTCCCTAACCCTTTCCCTCCCTGTTTCCCCTCTTGCGAAACAAACAGCAGAAAAAGATACCCCAACCAGCCACATTTCCCTTTCCCGCCCTCAAAAGTGCTTGTTAGCTTAAAAATGCTCCAGTTAAGATATACCAGATCATTTGAAATGCTTTAAATCAAAGGATTCAAATTATGATAATTTCGACTTGGCAAAGTGCTCATGAACTGCGCAAATAATTATGCTTCATGCTGGAGTGGTTTGTTAAACTGAGAAATAAAACCAGTAGTGTATCTTATATATACATCAAAGAGTTAAGAGTTACCTGTTTTCTCTAGGAAAGTCTGCATACTAGATGTATCTGCTCTGTACAAATCTGTTAGTTATTCGTTAACCTTAAGTCCTTAATTGCCTCGTAGCTCAGTTTTTGGGTTAGCAATGTAGTAAGAGCATGAGGCTTCAAAGAGGAACTTGATTTATGTACAATAGGAATTGTTTATGATGATTTGAAGCAATTCAATTTCTGTAGTTTAATGACAAATTATCCAAGATGGCAAGATGTGACTTTAACATATGAGGAATTTATTCAAAATAATGCTATGAAGTACTTTAATGACAACTTTGGTGATTTGATTTATATATGTCCATCATTATAGTATAGTTTTATACACAGATAAAAAAGGGGTACATTTCAGTGTGCAGTTAACCAAATGATTTCCAAATTTAGGGCAATTGAGCATATGGGGAGTGCTATTGTGACGTGGTAATTTGGGCTGGTAGACTAATATTTGGAATATTTTATTGCATTTCTTCGAAGTTGATGAGTTCAGGGTTATCTAGTTGCAACTCCTGTTCACTTATTTGAGGCAAAGGCTAGGTATTATTTCGTCCGTTACAAATTATAATACGTTTTGACTTTGCTAGATTAATTGCTTTTACTACTATGTATCTAGACATAGTGTATATATAAGTGCATAGCAAAAGCTATGTACCTAGAAAAGCCAAAATGTCTTATAATTTGGAATGGAGGGAGTACAGTTGTACTGCAAATCCTATGAGAAAAGAAAGTCGGAAATTATTGCATACATGGATACATGGATGAGGTTAACAAACAAGTCTCGAGTTTAACTCTCATTTATTCTTGAGAGCTCTGGTTTGACATAAATATAATAAGATTAAGTTCTGTACTGATGAACAATATTACAATAGCAAGTAGAGTCTTGGTTGAGATATGCCCAAAAGAAAACCATTTGGTTAAAAAATGCTGCAGCTAAGATACACCAGATCATTTAAGATGCTTTAAATCAGATGATTGAAATTGTGACAACTTCTACATGGCAAAGTGCTCCTGAACTTCATGCTTGATTGATTTGTTAAACGAAGGAATAAACCAGTGCAATGATTTACACTTTAGAAAGAGTTAAGAGTTACCTGTTTTTTCTAGGAAAATCTGCACACGAGATGCATCTGCTTTGTACAAATGTATTAGTTATCGTTTGACCCAAAAAGAAATACATGCATTTACTTCTGGTTTGATTTTTAGCCAAAATTTCATGTGATTCAAAGTAATAAATCTGTTACTTTCAATATTAGCTGGTAGAGTCTTGGTTGAGATATGCCCCAAAAAAACCATTTAGTTAAAAAATGCTGCAGCTAAGATATACCGGATCATTTGAAATCCTTTAAATCAGATGATTGAAATTATGATAAATTCTACATGGCAAAGTACTCCTAAACTGCACAGATGATTATGTCTACTTCATGCTTGATTAATTTGTTGTTAAACGAAGTAATAAACCAGTGCAACGACTCCTTAAACTTCAGAAAGAGTTACCTGTTTTCTCTAGGAAAATCTACACACAAGATTCATCTGCTTTGTACAAATGTATTGGTTATGGTTTAACCAAAAAAGAAATACATACATTTACTTTTGGTTTGATTTTTACCCAAAATTTGATGTGATTCAATGTAACAAATCTGTTACTTTTAATATAATTCTGAGGACCGAGTGAGGGCTCAGTTGGCTAGCTCCGACTGGGGTCGAGCTGCCCACCTGTGTTCGAGCTTTGGCTGGTGCGGGTGCCTCACCTTCTTAAGAGTGTCTGCTTCTTAAGACTGTCCAGGAGGCTCCACCGTGCTTTCTAAAAACAAAATCCCTGCAAATATAACTGTGCATCCGAATTCGCTAGAAGATTAAGAAATGTGATTCAAAGTTCTGACCTCTGATATCCTGTGTCTCAATCTCTTGATAAGATCAATCTAGTAAACTAGCACTTGGTGGTTTCAGCTGTTCACGTCCTTGTGGATGCGTGTGACCAATAGCTAATTATTTATTTACTTGCGGATGTTGCAGGGTGCATGGCCGCATTGGACGCTGAGCACTACCTGCAGGAGATTGGTGCACAGGAGGGAAAGTCTGATTGACTATATCTGGGTGTAGCAACCAGCAGTCCATCGAATGGTCAGTTGCCGGTGCTGAAAGCCGCCCTGTGATGTGCGTTTATGCCATGGGTTCTCATGAACTCATGATTGAAGAACCTGACGATTTATGCTGCTTAGTATCATACATTCTTATCATTAGGATCCAGAAGTACGTTTGAACTGTCTGGGCTTCTATTTACTGGATACAGATTCATGATTACTGTTTTGAAGTTTTTGGCCTAGATATCTCTATTGCTCAAGTCTCATTATTGTGTTAATGGTGGTGTTATGCTGAGCTCATCTCCGTCACTGTTGAGCCTCTCAGCTTCGTTTCTTTCTCTTTCTTTTCAGAATACATTGATATTTTCATTTTTGAACGCAAACATTGATTTTGTCTTGACGTGCAAAATTTTAAGTTAACTTATTAGATTTCTGCACAATGAGTTTTTTTTTATGTTTTATTGCAGTAACTTATAATCCTTAATTTGTGCATAGAATAAAGGAACGTTGTGAGTTGCATGACAATAATAATGAACACAACGTTGCATAAGCTGTACCATAGTTCTTAATTTGTAGTGTAGGTTATATATGACGCAGTTGTTTTATAAAACTTCTCTCTTACCTCCTATATCATCAGAAGTCCTATGTTGCTATGTATGAGACAACATGTGTGACTGCTTACACAATGTTACATGCTTATTTACAAAGGCGGTTTTTTTGCCCTTAAGGGTACATATTCTCACTCTCTTCTCAAAGCGAATCCAATGGGTGGAAAAGTGAACCAAGTGATACTATATGCGGGAGATCCATATTCGTTTGGCTCTTAGATTACGCCTTTATTGATCAACATGGCGTGTACAATCAATAGCTCGCGTGGCATAGATATGGCTTCACATATGAGTCCCTGTCAGCTCTACTCCTTTCTCTCCGTCTTGTTTCTTCATCGTCTCTCATGCCCTGTGCACTGTCTGGCTGTCTCCCCTCGGCGACCCATCCAGCATCAGCAGCTCGGTAGTCGGCACCAGGCACCAGCACCGCGCCTCTTGTTTCTGGGGGAACACGAGCTGCCCTACGACGCAGCCGAGGTTGCATGGCCGGTCCTCAATCCTCCATCGATCTGCTCCATGGCCACGGTCTGGGCTTGGCCCATTTTCTCGCACAAAGCCCACAAGCACAGAACCTAACTCTTCAGCCTTTCCGCACCACTTGCTTCATCCTTCGTCGACCTGTGACAGTTCCATGGCCGGCTTCCGATAAAATTGGATTAAATTCATAAATTGTAGTGGAGGAGCAGCAGCCTGATACTTTGCTCGATCATTGGGGAGGCTTAGATTGGAAGCTGCTGCTTCTTGCTCTTTTCTGTTTAATTTTTTTTTCTGATTTGGGGAAGAGATGAACAGAGAAAGGAAATAGTAGTTCTGCACTTCTACTAGGCTTTGTTTAGTTCCAAAATTTTTTGCAAAATCGACACTGTAGCTTTTTCGTTTGTATTTGACAAATATTGTCCAATTATGGACTAACTAAGTTTAAAAGATTCGTCTCGTCAATTTCGACCAAACTGTGTAATTAGTTTTTATTTTTGTCTATATTTAATACTTCATGCATGTGTCTAAAGATTCGATGTGACGGGAAATTTGAAAAATTTTACAAAATTTTTTGGAACTAAACAAGGCCCATCTTGAAATTTTTTTTCTGATCTCAGCTCGCTCACAAGTCACAACAACCTCACTGTAGTGCCCATCTTGAAGTGGTCGAATTGAAGGAGGTGCAGCCCTGACGGCGACGCTGGCAACAAGATGGGAGTATGGGGGTAATGACAGTCCTCAGTCCTCCACACAGCCCAATGTTGCAGGTCCCTGGCGCTCGTCCTCCACACAATGTCCAACGCGCCGGGCCCGTGCGTCACGCCGTCACCTGGGATCCACCTTCGTGGTGGTGTGTCGGACGCGGGACGCCATCCTCTGGATGCCATGGCCGCCGCCACCATTGGCATTCCCAAGATCCTCGCTCTGAACGCCGTCATGTCGGTGAGTAGTACGTCAGGAACTCAGGAGCTCCAGCAGCGTCGCCGCGAGACCGTGCCGTGCGCCTCTTCGTCGGCGAGGCGGAATGTTCGTGTACCTCGTGTGTCCTCGTCTGTGCGCTCAGCCCGACAACCTTGGTCTTTGTGGTACGCGCGCGGACGAACGAGCGTCAAGTGTTGATGTCCACTGGCCGGGAGGCCGAACCACCGCGACCGTCTTCCACGTCGCACTCCCGATTCTGCCGTTGTTTTGAACATATATGGAGTATTGTAGTAGGGGCCATCAACAACTGTTGGCGACAGAGAAACACAGGGGCATTGCAAATGTAGCCAAGCCATTCGGTCCTCGCATGACAGACGTATAATATCTTCGCTCACCCTGGGTAATATCTCCGCCATGCCAACTGCTCACCCACAGGTAATCTCTCCGCTATGCTAACTGCTCACTGTATAAGGGCACTCACATTACAGACTCTATCATAGAGTCTAAAGTTATTTATTACCTCGAACAATGTGGACTTGGAGTCTAAATAAGACTTAGAGTCTTATTTTTTCTACCTCTTTTTCAATAAATATGCTGTCACATCAGCAAAATACCATAAATAATATGTAATTAAGTGTCTTAGACTCTGTGATAGAGTCTTGCATTGTGAGTGCCCTAATACCACGCTGGATCTAAAGAGCAACGTGCAGGGTATTCTTGACACGAAGATCGATCGGTCAGTCACCAGCTACGGTTAGATTGTCCGAGACTTACGTTTATAAACAAACCATAAAAGAGTAACCAATAGTGCTTGCGTAACAAAGAACGACTAACTTTTAGACAAACTAGCAAATGAACTGTTGAAACTCTCACTCAAGAGAGATTAGGGAAGAAATAAATAGGAGCAGATTGCTTTTGATCGATTATGTGTGTTGGGCATCTTTTTGGGCCATGCACCTTATATTTATAAGGTAGGGATGGCCTTACCCTGAAAGGGGTAGAAAATACTTGCAAAACACGTTAAAACACATTTAAGATCCAATTTGCTATGTAGAAACTAGCTTGCTATAGTTGGTTGTCAGTTTTACTGTGAGTCCAACAAAGAAAATCATCTAAAAATTATATTAAATCATCCAAACTCTAAACGATGCAATCCATATACTCTCTCTATTTCAAAATAGAAGTTGTTTTCGCTTCCCGAGAAGTCATTTTTTTCAACTTTGACCAATTATATATAAAAGAATATTAATATTTATAATACATAATTAGTATTATTAGATAAATGTTGAATATACTTTCATAACAAACCTATTTAGAGATATAAATGTTGCACATATTTTTTCTACAAACTTAGTCAAAGTTAAGAAAGTTTGGCATGCACATATCCTATAATGACTTTCTTTCTCGGATGGAGGGAGTATTTTTCCGATTAGCTCAATGAGAGGAACACAGTAGTGCAATCCATTCTTTTGTTTGAGAGAATTGAAAGTCCAGCCTGGGCGGTTTTGGAAATGAGCTAGTTAAAGCCGTATATTTGGTTTTGGTAATTAAGACAACTAGTGGACTAACCTCTACTCTAGTGATGTGTATGAGATAGGTTAAGTCCACACCAAGGTTGAACAAGGATGACAATCATGGAGGTAATGATGGTGCCAAATGGTGATCAAGTGCTCAATTCTTCGAAAATAAGAAAGAGAAAACAAAATGCAAGGACTCAAGGCAACGGTATAAGCTAAGACATTTTGTTTTACCGATCAACACGTAATAGATAGTCGTACTATTAAGAGGAGAACTCGAAGTTCAAAATGGTTGTCGACGTGCCACTAGGTGGATTGACTCCTTGCATGTGCATTTGACCTAGTAAAGACATGAAAAACCCTTTAAAAAATAATCATAAAAATACTAACTCTCGTGCACAAGTGTTTGGAACACTTTTTGAGTTGGAACATTTGTGAAAGGGTAGAAGAAATTATGCTAAGGACGGCCATCAAGGTCGTCACACCCTAACATGGGCATCAGAACGACGTGATGGTTAGTCCGATGACTAACCCTAGCGTGGGGCGCTCTAAGTCTCGTTGTCGGATCCTAAGGATTGGTCCAAAGGCCTCGATCATGGCAGTGTTGAACCAAACAGTTGCACTATTCGTTCACACTGGCCCCACATGTCAGATGAGGGTTTGGCTCAGCAGGCATCGTTGGACCCTAAGGTTTGGTCTGACGCAGGACACCAGCCTAGTCCGACGAGAATTTCGACTTTTTGGACCTCTTTACATGGGGTCAAACTGAGGGAGTTGATGATGCAACGATCATCAGACTCTAGGGCCTCAGACCATAAGCGCGCTTAGCCATTGGGCACCAACTGCCGATTTTAAACGGCTAGTGATACGTGGCAGTAGCGCAAGGCATTAGACCCGTGCACAATGGTCTGACGGGGCCCCAAGAGGTCCGATGACGACTAGATGGCAACGAGCACATTACCCATAGGCAGGAGACATATAGACCCGCACTCACAGGTTGAATCCCAAACCCGCACCCGCAACCCACCACGGGTAGAAGTCTACACCCACGGCCGTACCCATAGGCACAAAATACCCACGGGTGCACCTGTGAACTTTCATAATAATAATACATGCATAGATTATAGAAAGGAGTTTAAGTATAAAAATCAAAACTACCTAGCACTATACCAACATAAAAATGGTTCTTTTATATATACAAATAGATACGAGGGAGGAAATCATAAAGCTAAGTTGCTTTCTTTATATATAGTATAAGAAGAGACCTACATATCACGAGATTAGAGCGGGTTTGTGGGTGAAGCGGGCATAGGTACAAGTTTTCTATGTCCATAAGTTTTTCAACTACAAACCCGTACCCACACCCGCGGGTATAAAGTTGCACCCCATACCCTCGCCCTATCGGGTTTTTACTCATGGGCACGCGGATAATCTACCCATTGCCATCCTTAGATGTCGTGGATCAATGCAAGTACTTGTTTCTTCACCTTAGCTAGGGTATCATAGTCGTCAACTCATCACTTGCCCATCACATTCACTTTGTCCCTCGAAGGTATTTTCTTGCTACCTTCACCTTATCTAGCCATCATCAAGTAGGCTATTGTCTTCTCAATTGTTTTATATACTCTATCTAAATTGGCATTGGGCCTATAGATGGCCCCTATTTTCAGAGACGAACCTCTTAGAGGCACACCTTTTGTTAATTGATTTAGGAGGAGTGTCTCCATAAATAGTCCGACCTCTGAAAATCACGAGTGAATTTAAGAGACTCTCATTTCCGTTTTCAAGCCATAGGATGAAACAATCTGGTCACAATGGGTTCCCATTCCATTTCTAAAGCATAGCACCGAAGGATTATTATATATATATATCAACTGGCAACAACGATATACTAGCATACAAATTAGAAGCATGCACATATATATAAAGAACATAGATAAAGAAAGGTCCTCTATGCGCATGCATGTGTCAACTTATAGAGTTTAATATACACATTAAATGAATGCAGAAGCATATATTTTTGTTTTAAAAAAAATCTCTCCGGCCACACTTAACCCCCGGCCTTGCTAAAACATAGTGCAAATAGGTCAGAGAAAATTCTTATTGTTTTGTAGCACACAATGTAGTATATATACCCATGTAGCACGCGTATTTTCAAATTAGGTAAATTTATAGAAGGAGAAGCAAAATGAAAAATGTGATTACGACTTTACCAGTCTGAGCCTCGAGGCATAATGTGAGACAGAAAAAAATCGAGAGATCAAGTTGACACAGCTGTGGGAGCAATGGGAGTTCACAATTTAGTAGATAAACAACTTCTTATATATACTAATGTTTCACTTTATATTTTATGCTAAATTATACTCTTGTTACAGAAGAAATTGACATAAGCAAATTATCAATTGATGTAGTTAGGTATAGCGTCAAACTAGATTCGCATGACGACGGCTGTCAACAACGACAAGGCCATGTTAATATTTTCTGCGGCGCAAGCATTTTATCATGGATTTTCCAAGTCAGGTAAACCTTCAGTTCAATTTAAATATCATCACTTTATGTTGTTTGGATGATTTTGACAGAGATTGAAGCATCTAATAATAACGATACTACTGAAAAAAACTGATCATTATATTGCATGCAAACAATTGCAGCAAATACATTATTATAGCCAACGAGTTTTATATATTGGGTTAAATTTCAACTGATATACTAATCACAAGAAAGGGCAACATAACTTCATGAAGGACCATATTGTTGGCAAATTAAGCTCGAAATGAACCAGCATACACCAATTCAATTAAAATACTGTTCGTCATATATATGTATAGAAGTAGTACTTATATATATATATATGATCGAGAAAAAAAGCTAGAAAATGTGCATCTTGGAGCAAGAGCAAATGAGCAGTACCACCTCATGAAGTGCAGCAGGGTCGACAAGTGGACATGCATGTGGAGAGAGAGAACCTTGACCAGGCGCATTGTTGGCATCTCTCTCCAACGACAAAAGTTTCCAAAGCCATGAGCAAGTTCCAAAGCTGGATGGAGGCTTTCTTCGCGCGCGCTCCACAAATTATGCAAAAGCGAAAGCTTCCTCCCCTTTTCCATTTAAGGGCCGGAGCAGCAGGAGACGGACCCCCCTTTCCCTTTCCAGAATTGTGCATTTGTACTTGGAGGGTGCAAAGATGCAGATGCAGGATCATTTGTTTGCTACTTCTGCTTCCTGCAGCGTCAACTTTAGTCTTGGCGTCTTATGCATGGTCATCAGTGACCAGTGTCCCCCCCACCCCCACTGCAGGTTTTGTGATACAGTAGAGTGCTGCAGCCAGCGGCAATGCGGCATCACTGAGTCACTGCCACTTATTTGCACCTCTACCCACATGCCTATAATATTGGCTCTACTCCTACGTGTATCTCAGACACATGACTCCAGAGGCCATTAAAATGCACAGCAGGTGAAACAAATAGACACAGAGGGACAGAGACAAGGCTTTTTGGTCTCTCTCAGGACCTCGCATCCTGCGGTCCTGCCAACCAAGTACAAAAACCAGTGTACTCATACTACCCTGTACGAGTACTCTTCCTCATACAATTCGTGTCTAACGGAAGAATGAAAAATTTCTATTATCTATTTTGGACACGAATCTCAGAACAAATTTTGTGGTCAACAATGCAAGAGCATGTGCCCTTAAAGGTAAAGAAACTGTGTTTGGACGAACCGAGGAAGGAAGGAAGAGCTAGATGGAAAGGAAGGAAAGAATCAAAAGAAGGCAGACAAGCAGGCATCTTTTATTGAATCTTGAGAAATAAAAACACAATCCTGTTGGCTCGAGTTTATCAGCTATATTTTTCTCTCACAACAAATTAGTGAACAATATTTTTAACTATGACTTTTTTGACAAGCCACAGTAGTCTAGACCTACTTGCCTATATTTCAGATATTGGAATAAGCTAACATATTTGACCTAAGTAACGCTAGGTTGAAACATGAAACAATGACTAGAGGTTGAACCTTTCAATATTTGACTCACAATTATTGTATGAGAAAAATGAAAACATATATGTGCTGAAAGCGACCGTGAAGGAGTTGTTGTAGTAATGTATGGGGTACAGCGATTGTAGAGGGAGATAAGCAAATGGTTTATAACAGAAACATCATTCTACAGCAAGAGATACAATCAGAATATAATAACACAAATACAAATGAAAATGAAAAAAAGAAAAGAAAAGCTGGAAACACAAAACATCGGATCTCACTGACCTTTAGTTTATTGAGCTAGCTCTTGCATGCACCCAATCTCTAGCTTCCTCTTATCCCTGATAAATCATCGTCACTACCTTCTTAAAACACCTCATGATTTGCAATGCATCCTCATGCGTAAACGCATGCATTATACTATAGCACCCAGATGAAAGGTCTCTCCTTTGAACAATAATCCAGCATGAATATACATGTCTCAGGCTCAGCTCCATTAAGCCTAGCTTCAACTCCCGGTTTCAGATGGCAAGAGTTTCTTGTCGGCACCATTTCAATCTTCGTGATGATCGATGTGGATGCGAATCGGGTGTGTCAAGGCATGGATCAAAACGGTGGCCGGACTCCGCCGCCACCGCCTCCACTCCAGCCTCCGAAGTTGTCTCCCGGTAGCTGGTAGGCCCCTACATTCCCAGCGAGGTTGTAGAGCGACATGCCGCCGCCGCCGGCGTCGCCTCCTCCGGTCACACCAGAGGACTGAGACGCCGTCGGCTGCTGACCTGGGGGTCCAGCCGACTGCGCCACTTGATCTTGTGGTTCGGCTCCGGCGGCAGCCGCGGCTGTCTCCTCTTCCTCCCCCTCCAGCGGGAGCCGCTCGTACACGGCGTTGGCGAACGACGCAGCCATCAGGACAACGGGCCCCGCGGCGACCAGTGGGCCCACCACGCTCCCGCCGATGACCTGGCCCTGCCCGCCGGAGAGGAACACCGTGAGGCCACTCGCGCCGGGGGGAGCGGGCGGCGGCAGCACGGTGCCGGTGAGGGAGAGGATCTCGAACCGTCCCCTCAGCGTGGCCACCATGCTCCCGGGGGGCGACGCGCCCGGCTGCCTGAGCGCCACGTTGACGACGGCGCCCCCGCCGCTGAGCACGCACACGCCTCGACCCCGGCGGCGCGCGTACTCCGCGACGCAGTCCACGACGTCGGCTCCCGCGGCGACCTCGAGGACGTGCGAGTGCAGCGCGTTGGGGCTGTCGCGCGTCACGATGATGGGCGGCTTAGGCTTGTTCTTGGACCCCGGCGGGCGGCCCCGCGGCCGCCGCGTGGGCGTGCCCGACCCGCTGCCTCCTCCCCCGCCGCTGCCACCCTCGACTGGGACCAAAGCCGACGAGGACGGCTGGTCGCCGCCGCCGCCGC
>Ga0182004_10001226_pt1 | contig 18343 bp, 14 predicted proteins | sample Sormic07211540_1_FD_120479 | JGI IMG/M metagenome (GOLD analysis project Ga0182004, IMG submission 120479) | Endophyte microbial communities from Sorghum bicolor roots, Mead, Nebraska, USA - 072115-40_1 MetaG | ecosystem: Host-associated > Plants > Roots > Unclassified | place: USA: Nebraska...
GAGCGGCGCCCAGATGCGCATGCCGTGGCGGCTCGAGTCGCGGCATGGGAGGAGATGCGCGAAGGAGTACGCGCGTGTAGGAATACGCACGCGGCACCTGGTTTTGGCAACCGGAGATTTTTGGCAAACATGTTTAGCAAACTGTTGGAGAAGGTTTTTTCCATTGATTTGCCAAAACTTGTGGGATGGCAAGTGATTTAGCAAACTGTTGGAGATGCTCTAGTGAACTAGAGTTACTGTTTGTATTGGTTATTAAGATCACCTTTTATACTCACTAACTTGCTCTAGTAACTTATGTTTTACAAATGAAATTCTTATAGTCTATTCATCTCTCCCTCTAGCCATCTTGATCCTTACACCGATGATCATCAATATATTAGTTCCATGTTCTAACTTTTCACTACATCATTTGGCCATTTTCAACGATGATGATCTTCAACTTCATTGCTCCAAGCCATTTGATGTCCTTTAGTACATGATCCACTCCTTACTCTCTCTCTCTCTATATATATATATTCTTCATAATTGATATAGATCCACTCTATCTTTATATAATCTCTCACGGTTGATTATCTCTAAGCCCTTCACTAGCACTTTACTATATTCAGTGCCAAGACCCTTGCCTCCCAATCTCCCTTGCATGGTCCACCATAGCTTACCTATGCTTATCCTTCACCATCACTTTGTGCTCCCTATTTCTAATGTCTTCACTTTATCACTTCAATCATCAACATCTTAAAATTTGCATTTCACATTGTTTTCTTGTTGTCACCAACTCATCATGCTTATTCTTATGATCCTCATTATTTATCAACTCACAATGTTAATTTCTCTTCATATCTCTAGTCAATCCTTGACGAATGAGGTATCAACCTCTATCTTTGATGCTATAATTCAACGAATACACCAACCCATGCAAATAGTTAATTACTTTCGCACATTCAATTATCATGAACTACCAAAACACACATGCTTTTAGTCGATAGAGCAACCCCTCAATCAGGAGCACTATTTAGGTCGATTCGTCTAGCTTGCCATGTCACTAAGTGTTGCATATGGGATTAGAGAGGATACTGAGGGTCTAAGCATTCATCAAGAAATCATTATAATAAGATCACCAAAAAAGTTCCATCAAGAAAATCAAATTGAAGTAATAGTTTTCTTCGCTTAACCATCATCTAAGAGTGCATATAGTTGATCACCATTATTCTGTTTACGCATATTCAAACATAGTAATTAAATTTGAATTTTCTACATGAAAAATTTAACATAAATTTTATTTCATACTTATATATGTTTAAGTTTAAGTAATTTAATGCTCTTTTTTGTGCAATATTATATCATTTTGAATAATTTAATCTCATTTATATCTATCTTTTTTTATAAAATTACACAAAACATGAAGTGCAAGTAATATAAAAAAGATCTTTAAATTTGTGAGTTGTATATGCAGCTCCTCAATAGTAAGACATTTATTTTGTATGCATATTCCTAAAAACAATTTAATTTAAAATATGCAACAGTATAATCTTTTTTTAGATCTAAATGTGCTTCTATATATTATCACAATTCAGCCCAATATTGTACGCAGCCCAACAACCCAACTAGCAACTTCAATGGCCCACTTAGCCCGTGATCTCCTAGTCGCCAACTCTTGATCTAATGGTCGATATTGTGCCCGTGTCGTATATAAACTCAGGTACCTCCTTGAAACCCTAGACAAATTGTTCGTCTTCCTTATCTCCTAAGCCGCCGTCTTTTAGCTTCCCCACCCCTCCTCCTCTAGCCTTCGTCCACCACCTCATCCTTCAAGGCATCCACCTACCTCAACCATATCCATGCTTCTCCTTTCTTGGGTTGATGGTTAATGGTGGTGGCGATGGTGGTAACCATTGGAGTTGATGGATCTTGTGGCTCGGCGGGTTGATTGGCGTGCGTGGTGGCTCAAATCATAGTTGCTTCGACTCAATTCATGGGTGTGGCTGTAGCATTGACCGCTTGGATGCGAGGCTATGGGCTCCCTGTGACTGGTGTTTGTGGCTACATCGCATTACACGCAAGGCAATGATGGCCCCCAAATGGCTGGTAACGATGTTGTACAACATGATGATTTGCACGTATGTAAGTTACACCTAAATCCTTCATGTTCAGTGTCTTTGTTTTTATTTTTGTAGAATCAAAGTCTATACAACTATTTTCAGCAGAAACACATATTTGTAGTGAGGATCGATATTGAGCAAAATTGTTCTATCTGAATTCTACTTTTTTCATGCCCCTTTGTGTTCTTTACATTGTAAATCAATCAAAAGGTCTATGATTTTATATCTAGTTCCCTTTGAATTGACCTTAGATCTATATGTCGATCAAAAGTAGGATAGTGAGATCTAGGCACATGCACATATCTATGATCGATTCATTTAATTCTCCTTGCCTCACCTGGCAATGAAATGCAACATTTACCCATTTTTAGAACAGAAATACAATATTTACTTTGTTTGTTTGGTTTTGTGCATTATATTCATGTCTTGTCTTATATTCCTTTCATTCTTACCCTTTAGTTCATCTTCCAAACAGTAATGTGATAGGTAAATAAGCTAGATTTCTTATGGGGATTCTTGATTTGGGCATGCGAGCTTATTTTACAGGGTGGAAGCTATTATTTAGGCATTTTGGACTCGATTTGAGAGATGCGTAGCTTATTTTGCACTTCAAGAAGGTATAGTGGGTGATCAAAGGAAGACGGATGGAAATGCATAAAGCACTTGAGTTTTAAGAAGGGATTTACAATTTATTTATGGGTTTGTTAGAATTGGATCTCACGTTATCTGCTTCTGGTATCTACATCCCTGAGGTACGTGTCTCTAACTGTCTCTAGTTGATTCCCCTTGACTATAAAGTACTTCTCTATACATGAAGTATACAAGATGAAAGAATTACCACATTAATTTATCTTTAATCTATGCAATTTTTAGCAAAACTTTTGCCATGCTTATGCATCAAGCAAAATAAAGTTAGTTCATTTAGCTATAGAATCTCTACAATATTCTTGGCTTTCTCATTTTCTTTCCATTTCTTTGTCTTATTCTCAACATCTTTTTCTACTTCTATGTAGCTTGTCATTTTAGTAAAGAAAATTCTATACATATAGAAATGGGGTTTTCCACCTCACTTTTCTAATCTGGCCATTGGTTGCTTGCACAATAAAGTCTTGAATGTATTAGCCTTCTTGACTTAAGCTCTGTTTAGATAGATTGAAATAAGTTATTAGCTGCTAAAAAAGCTTTAACTGATCCAAACAATTTGGTTTATAGTTCAGCTTACTTATAGCTCATTTTGAGCTATTCAACCACTATGCTTATAAAAACAGTTATTAGATGGCTGCCTCCAGCTATTTCAACTTATAAAAAGTTAGCTGGTCTAATTAGGGGATTAATGCATTTTTTAGGTTACTATTTAATCACCAGAGAATTATATGACTAAGGATTTTGCTGTGTTTATATCATGCACAACAACACCTTATTACTACTGTATCCACTTACTTAACAACTAAAGACATGTATAACACCAAATAGATAGATTGTTTGTGGACATGGACTATTGCACCGAAACATGTGCTCAAAATGGTTTCAAAATTTCTAGCTGATGGCTTTGTAGCTTGTCGACTGTGTATGGTGGTTGTAGTCATCAGCCTATTATGCATGCAAATTTATGAATGAGTCCTGTATGTTGAAGCTCATTTCTGCATGAAATTCAAAATATATGTATATAGAAGTCCATGTTCATGTGGGGAAATCGCAGGCCAAGCAGCTGAACGCTGAGATGGACGGGGAAAAAAAAAGAAAATTTAATTCCACCTAAAATAAGCACTTATATATACATTGTCTAATGACCAACCAAAGTCCAAAGGCCCCACCCAGCCTGCTCAGACCCCTTGACGGACGCCAGCAATTAAGCCACGCCAGAAAAATAATCGAAAAACATTCCATGCAAAAGAACCCGCCATGCAAAAATACCTTCCTGCTTTGTTTCCCCTCCCAGTTGGCAATCCTGGTTTTCTACTGCTGGACATGCAAGCACACTTCATCAATTGCTGCTTGGAATTCATCCTCTCTTCCCTTATTTGAGTGCGCGTTCGCGACGATCTTCTCCAAGAGTCACCAGCGTTCATCCCAGTTGGAAATTCTCGAGCGAGCGAGGCGAGCGAGGAAGAGGCAATGGCGGCGGCGTGGAGCTCCGGGGCCGCGGTCGCCGCGCGCGGGATCCACATCATGGACAGTTCGGAGGGGCGGATGAGCGCGGTGCCGTGGGTTTCATTGGGGGTGGACGACGGGGCCGACCACGAGGCGGAGGACGCGGCGCTGGCGAGGGCGCGCGGGTGCGACGTGTACGTCGGGCACGGCGGCGGGGTGCGGCGGATGGTGGCGTGGCTGCGCGCCGAGCTGGAGCTGCTGGGCGTGCCCTGCGTCGCGACGGACCGGCGCCAGTGCGGCGACGCGCGAGCGCTCGCGGTCGCGCGGGCGGCCATGGACGTGGCCCTGGTGGGCGTGATCGTGGTCACGCCGGTGTCGCTGGCCAACCCCTACGCCGTCGAGGAGATCCGGGTCTTCCTGGAGCGCGGCGCGCTCGTCCCGGTCTTCGTCGGGATCAGGCAGCGCGACTTCGTCGCGGAGGACGTTGTGGAGAGGCGCAGCAACCTGTGGGAAACGCACGGGGGCGAGCTCTGGAAGGCCTACGATGGCGTGGAGGACGAGTGGAGGGAGGTCGTGGAGGGGCTCGCCCGCGCCGAGCCCGTGGTGGAGTTGCGCCTCGGTGATCTCCGGGACCGCGTCCTCGACGTGCTCCAGATCCTCGGCGCGCGGCTCGGCAGACCGGCGGTGGCCCCGGCCGTCCGGGCGTGGCGTGCCGCGGCGGACGCGGAGATCCCGTTCCCCTGGAACACGGGCTTCGTTGGACGGGAAAGGGAGCTGCTCGACGTGGAGGCCATGCTGCGCGGCGGCGCTCCTGCTAATGACAAGGCCGCCGGGAAGAGGCCGATGGCCCAGGACGGTTCCATCACCGGGACGTCGTTCCTACTTGGCGTGGTCTGCATCTCTGCCGCGTCCGGCGCCGGGAAGACGGAGCTTGTGCTCGAGTTTGCACACAGGCACGCCCACGAGTACAAAAAGGTCCTGTGGGTTCACGGCGAGGCGAGGTACCTGCGCCAGAGCTACCTCAAGCTCGCAGACCACTTGGGCATCGCCGTCGGCGACAATGTATTGCAGACGACGACGACAGAGCGGGCCAGAAGTCTCCATGGGATCGAGGGAGTCGCCATTGAGAAGATCAAGAAGGAGCTCACCCGCGACATACCCTACCTCGTCGTCATCGACAACCTCGAGAGCGAGAGAGACTGGTGGGATGGCCGGGCCATTACGGAGCTCCTGCCCCTCGGCGGCGGGCGTACGCACGTCATCATCACGACGCGGCTCCCCAGCCTGCAGGGGGTGAGGGTTTTCGAGCTAGGAAACCTCGACGCGCCCAACTCCATGCATCTCATGAAGGGCGCGCGCATGCTTAGAGATGAGGACATGGCCGTACTTACGGACATCCAAGAGAAGGTGTGCGGCGTGTCTCTAGGCCTCGCCCTCGTCGGCTCGATACTGTCCGAGATCGCCGTTAGCCCGGCCGAGCTCCGGGAGATGATGAGAGACGCGCCGCACCGGGTGCCGACGTGGTCACCCAAGGACGACGCCACGGTGCGTGACAACCCGGGCCTTGTCCAGCTCCTGGACGCGTGCTTCACGCTCCTGCGCAGGGAGGCCCCCGCCGGGCTCGGCAAGGTAGCCGAGAGGCTGCTCGAGGCAAGCAGCTTCTTGGCGCCGGTGCCGATCCCGACGGCGATGCTGATACACGCTGCCTGCGCCGGGAAGACGCAGTGGAATCGCTTGACGCGCGAGCTGCGGCGATGCTTCACCTCGCCGCTGGCGCCACTTGAAACCGGCCGCGTCGAGCAGAACGCGCTGGCGATGCTGCTGCGCCTTGGGATCGCCCGGCAGAGCACGCGGGCCGGGTGTGTCTCCGTGCACGGCGTGTTCCGGACCTTCGGCCGCAAGATCGGGTCCGGCCGAGTCGCCCGTGCAGTCGTGGAGACCATCGTCGCCGAGCAGGGCGGAGGCGCGGCGCAACACGCCGACGACCACACGTGGGCGGCGTGCCTGTCTCTGTTCAGGTTCGAGGCCCCTGACGTGTCGGTGGAGCTGCCGCCGCCGGAGCTCGCGCGGTTCATCAGACGCTCCGCGGTACCGCTCGCCGTACGCTGCGTGACTGGGTACTCTGCGTATGGCGCCGCGCTAGAGCTGCTCCGGGAAGCCACCGACGTCGTCCTCGAGGCCGAGGACTTGTACATCGGCGCGCCTCGCCTGGTTAACGATCGCAAGTACGTGGCGATCGACCCGAAAGTATACACGAAGCTCGCCCAAGCGAGGGCGGAGCTCCTCGTGATGCGGGCAAGGATTATGCTGAGGGCCGGAGAGCGCGGCATCGCCGAGGACTACTGCCTGTCGGCGATTGGCCTCCTAGAGGTAGCCTGCGGCGACTGCCACCCTGAGACGCTGGTGGTCAGGGCTTTCTTGGAGCAGGCCGTGAGGGTTTAGCCCAGGGAATTTGCAAGAATTTTGTGCGACTCCTTTTATCAAAATTCCTACAAAAATTCTTATAGGTTCGACTAGAGAAGATTGTTAGTTTTATTCTTTAGAATTTCAGCGTTCAGAATGTTGTTACTGCAAGCCAAAGGTCTCGGTCAAAATTCACCCACAATATTGTCTTCTCTAGATGTTTTTTTTTTTCAGAAGCTTTGTTCAGTGTTGTATTGACCGAATTCAGCTTTCAGCCTCCTATATACCATACAAATGTGTTGGTCGATTTGGTATTCATTAGTCAGTGAATGTTTTTCAAGATATCAGTCCAAATGTACAACTATGTCCACATCATGCTCTTGTTCATCTCCTTCTCCAAAGGTATTCCACTGAGCCTTTTCGGGGTCAGGGTACTACAGATATATAAACCAAACCTTGGTCTGCTGTTCATCTGGCTTACTTTCATCCGTGAAAAGTTTAACCGCTGAATAAGGGAGATCATATACTACAGTCCAAAGATATGAAATTTACAACTGAAATGAATTAGTGATATATATGTGGACCTATCACTGTTCATGTAGCTTGTCATTTTCATATCTTTCAATTCCAACAAGTTGAGTTTTAATCTCCAACGTATTCAGTTCATTAAACTCCTCATGGATGAAAGGCAGCTAGATGAAGAAAAGAGCAAGGTCTGGTCAATTTGAGGCTTTTGAGCCCTGATGACCACAAAGTAGCTCAATGGAATATTAATCCTTGGAGAATGTGACGAACATGGGCTATTATGATGGTGTGTACAAAATTATGCAAAGCTGAAAATTCAGACTTGTTCTTACAAAATATTAGTTGACTCATGAATAGCTAGCAAATCGATCAAAACATGACACTACAAGTTAGAAGGGCAAAGTCTTGAAGACACATGCTCTCCTACCGTGCACCGTTGGATCTCCACCGAGATGCGTGTAGCAGGAGATTGTCTCTCTCTGTTGTAGTACACGCACGGTGCACCGCGGAAGAGCATGTGCCCAAGCAGAAGCTGATTTCAGAAAGTACAATGGTAGACAGGCTTCTCACGAGACCTTTAGCTTGCAGTAACAACAACACGGCTCATTGTTAGTTTGTAGTTGGATTCACATCAATCCATATGTGTTGAGTTAGATTGAAATAGAATTTAAACTAAATTACACCCCAATATGCACCAACACATAAGATTGAAGTAAATCCGACAACATCCAAACAAAGCCTAACAGGGATACGCACGGCGCCCAAGTGTGGCCGTCGGCGTGTTGCGCCGCGCCGCCGGGCCCTGCTCGGCGGTGGCCTCTGCGACGGCACGGGCGACTCAGCCGGAGCCGACCTTGCGGCCAAACAGTATCGAGCCGACGATGAGGGCGAGGCCTAGAGGCACGCCGCACACCTTCTCTTGGATGTCCGTAAGTACAGCCAAGTCCTCATCTCTAAACATGCGCGCGCCCTTCATGAGATGCATGGAGTTGGGCGCGTCGAGGGTTTCCTAGCTCCAAAAACCTCAGCCCCTGCAGGCTGAGGAGCCGCGTCGTGATGATGACGTGCGTGCGCCCGCCGCCGAGGGGCAGGAGCTCCTTTAATGGTCCATCCGTCCCACCAGTTCCTCTCGCTCTCGAGGTTGTCGGTGACGACGAGGTGGGGTACGTTGCAGGTGTGCTCCTTCGTGATTTTGACAATGGCGACGCCCTAGATGTCGTGGAGGCTTCTCGCGTGCTCTGTGCTCTGTCAGATGTGTTGTCGCTAACTATGATATGATACTCAGGTACTCAGTGAGCTTGAGGTTGCTCTGGCGGCTCAGATGCGGCCTGCCTCTCCGTGCACGGTGCACCCGGCCCAGAGCACCTTCTTTATACTCGTGTGCATCGCATGCATTGCCGCCAACTCGACAAACAGGCAAACAGTTGTCTTCCCGGTGGAGACGGATCGGAGAGATGCAGACCATCCATGTATCGTCTTGTGTGTGTTTTGATAAGCGCATGTTTTTTCTTCCATTGGTATAACCGTATAACTAATATTTACCTGTGAATTTGGCTTATGGACAATAGGCATAATAAGTTTGCTTTAGCAGCTAAATGCTCGCGTGTATAAGAAAATCATAAATTATTTGCTTCATATTTATCCGCTAATGACAATATTGGTTTTTTTTATTAAAAAAGGTCCCGCGACCTCCAAGGCTCGTGATATACAGTTGGATTTGTGATTATTTTTATGATCTAAGGATTTGTTTGGATCCATACGGGCCTCCTGTGCAAGTTAGGTCAAACCCATATGGCCCTGTTTAGAACAGAGTTTTTTTTTCTCCTCGTGCATTCTTCATTTCTTCATGTGAAATTGAACTAATTACTATCAAACTTTATATTATTGCTGTGAAATTTCTGCGTTCCAAACAGACCCTAAGAATGGGTTTGTGGGTTTGGTTTTTATTTTAGTTCTTTTTATTAATTTCAAGATAACTTTTAGTTTGTTCCTCTAAAAAATGATAACCCGTCATTTTGAAATTTTGTATGAAATCAAAGAAAAAACACTTAAATAATTATGTAGACATCTTATACTTTGATCTACACATAAAAACACAAAATATAATTTTTTCAAAAGGACAGCAAAAGCTTTACCAAATTTTATTAGACAATAAAATATAGTGAAATAACCATTATGGCCCCAGTCTAAAATATAATGTCTATCTGTGGTTAATTTATGCATGATATTATGTGCATCTAGAAATAGTGATCCTTCACCTGGTCAAAGCGCGTTAACACATATACTTGGATATATGGCCAATAAAGACATTGCATGCATGGTGAGTAAAGCCATAGTAATTAACTACTCCAAGCAACTAGCCCTCTCATTCTCTCTAAGCAGCGACATGTTAAAAAAACACAAGGCTAGTTAACAATCATCGTCGATGGCATATATGGCAGTGTGAAAATAGTGGTGTCAGTTGTCGCCATATACCAAGGATCTCTACGACTCCCTCTATCCCTGCTTGCATGTTGCAACATCGTTTGCCAGCGATGGACGCGCTGATCACACAAGAGAGTGATTTCTCCGGTGAGGACGCCACCTCTCCTCCATGCACACCACCTCGTCGTCGTCGCTCTCCAGCTCCGGCGCAGCGGCGGCAGCGCCTTTTTCACCGAAGCAGCGAGTACTGGCGTCCTCGCCGCAGGCGGACGGCGAGCCGCCGGCGGCCCCTTGCCTCCTGCCGAACAGGTTCTTGAATCCGTGCACCAACCGTGACTTGAAGCCCCTCGCATTGCTGTCCCTGGCGGCGGCGCGCCTGGGGCCAACTGGCACGAGCTCCTCGCCGTCCCAGAGCCGGCTTCGCGGTATCCGGAAGCTGGCGGACTTGCCGGGCGCGCGGTCGATCGAGGAGGCGCCAGTCGCGGCCGCGGCCGCGGCCTCGGCCTCGGCCTGCTGCTGCTCGGAGCGGCGCAAGCGGGTACGGAGGCCCGCCAGCTCGCGCTCGAGGGTCTCGATGCGAAGGCTGGTGGCCTGCATGGACGCGCGGATGTGCGCGGACTGGCGCAGCGCGGCGTCGCGCTGGAGGATGTCGCCGAGCGACATGCTGGCGTCCTCCCCCGTGACCGCGACGCCGCCCCTGAAGACGCCCGAGAGGGACGGCTTGAGGAGCGGCGCTGCCGATCGCGTCGGTGCTGGTGCAGCGGCCTGCTGGTGGTGATGGCTGAGGAGCATGGTGTGGTGGGAGTGGAGCTGCTCCACGAGCATGGCCTGCACGACGAACCGGAGCGGGAGGCGCGGGTTTTGGACCAGGTGCATGAAGAGGTGCTGCGACAGCTTGGTGCAGTTGACGTTGTAGCACAACCGGGATTTGTCCTCCTCCGTAAGCTTCCCCTTGTGGTTCTGAAATTTTTTTTACAGTGTACACGATTATGTCTGAAACTCTGAAATCTGTTGGTTCGCCATGTGAGTTCGCAAGTAGTAAAAAGGGCTCATAGATTCGAACAAAATGTATTGTATTTCTCATTTTATAAAACTACTACATCTTGGTCCATTACCATCCAAGTCAAGGGTGGTTAATTATTAAAAAGGTGGGTTAAAGGTGATTGCTTGCAAGTTGCAATGGCAGTCAGGCACTATAAACTGTTTGCTATAGTTGGTACTACGAAGTAGGAGTATATCAGTAATCAGTCTGTGGTGCAAAATTCAAGGCAACCAAACTCTGCTGATGTGTAAACTGCAGAGCACAAACGCATTTCTTAAACCTGAACTGTCGTGACCTTTCTCAACAGACACTCAACCTAAATACAAGTATACAACTGTTCGCTTGGCAGGGCCAAGTCAGTCAAAACTAAAAAAAAAAACTAAAGACAAAGCTTCCAATAATGTACTGCCTAGATGATTCCACTTCTGCTGATTGTGAATTGCTTCTACTCTAAGCATGGAATCACTGAAAAGATCAACAAGGCCATTGTAGTGCTGCAGTATTTTTTTTGTGAACAGTAGTGCTGCAATAATTGTTCACGCAACCGGAAAACATGTAGAACGGCCATTGTGGACTGTAGTTTAGCGTGGAACAATTCTTTCCTTCTGACTAGTGATGACACTAGCCTACATTTTGTTGAAAAATTACAATTCATGTTAAAGGTGACTTGCAATGGCAGTCTACTACCTTAACTACCTGGCACCAACAGTAGGACCTTGAGAGCATATAGCCTGTGGTAAATTGAATCAAGGCAACAAAACTCAACTCTGTATGTAAGCTGCAGATCACAAACGCATTCCTGAATTATCAAAGCTGAAGTGCCATGACTTCTTCTGAAAAGATACTCAACCTAAAGTGCAAAGAACATCCTGTGCACTGCACACCGAACTCAGAGTAGCCTAAAGACAGTCTAATGCAAACGGCCCATATGACTCAAAGCATCTGAGACTTGATTGGCATAAGGCTGGCGAAGAGCAATTATTTTCTCGACAACACAAGCCTAAGCGCAAGTACAGCAAGTACCATCAATGGTGGTCCTGTGGTATCACTGCACACCCAAGCAAAAAGCTCTAAAGGCATTATCCAGGCTATCAATGTGATAAGAGGAAATAACCATCACCTGTAGGGGCCTCGGCCCCTCCAGTTTCATCAAAAAGAGGAAATAACCAGTAACAATCGATGATATGTGATTTCTGTCAGGTGAGAACCAGTATCCTGGGCATCGATTGAACCAAGCACAACCCGATGCAAATTCGTGTTGAGTACGTACCTCCAGGTAGTGGTCGACGACGGTGTACATGAGGTCGTGGTCGTGCGCGAACCGCGCGCGCATGGCCTCCACGGCCACCAGGAACTCCTCCACGGGGAGCGCGGCCACGTCGTCGAGCCACCTCCCGCTCCCGCTGTCGGACGCCGCGAGCACCTCGAGGCACCGGACGAGCAGGTCCGCGGCGGGCCCGGCGGCCTCGCCGCCCAGGAACGCCGCGCAGCACCGCAGCACGCCCGCGGCGCGGCCGTGGTCGGTGGCCACTTCCTGGAAGAAGTAGTCCTCCGTGGCGTGGGCCAAGCCGTAGGGGTCCCCCCTCGGCCCCGCGCCCGGCTCCAGCTCCAGCCAGCCCGCCGCCGCCCACGCCGCCGCGAGGCTCGCCGGGGACAGCGCCGCCGTCGCTTCGCCGGAGCCGTAGCAGGTCGCGATGGCCTGCGCGAACGCGTCGAACGTGAGGCCCGCCGGCAGCGCGATCGCGACGTCGCCGGACTCCGACAGCAGACGCCTCAGGTAGCTGCTCCGCGACGTGATCACGTCCTGCGAACAAGGACACGTTAAAATCTTTGCAAAATTCGGGTGAAGAATGATCACTTCAATCTGCGATAAACACACCAGTAACCGGTTTGCAAAGTAGTACTAAACACAACAAATATTGCGGCATGGATTATTGAGCTGTCTCCTGCAAAATTCCATAATTTTCGAGACATGATCTGGTCACGTCAGTCTTTCAGCCACTAGGGCCTTGTTTAGTTCCCTGAAAATTTTGCAAAATTTTTCACATCTCCGTCACATCGAATCTTTAGACGCATGCATGGAGTATTAAATATAGACAAAAATAAAAACTAATTGTACAGTTTGGTCGAAATTGACGAAACGAATCTTTTGAGCCTAGTTAGTCCATGATTAGACAATATTTGTCAAATACAAACGAAAGTTCTACAGTATCGATTTTGCAAAATTTTTCAGAACTAAACAAGGCCTAGCATTGGCAGCAAAGACACGAACAATAAGTGTACTATCCGTACGTCAGGTACTGTCAGATTTTAGGTTAATTACGTGAGCCAAAGTGGCTGCAATCAGGAGGAAAGCTATACGATCATATGATCTGGCGAATGATTAGCTGAGCCCCACAAGGTAGCAAGGCCAAATTGTTGTAGGGCGAGGAGTCAGATCTTGATTACTCTAAGGGCCTGTTTGGTACGGCTCACCGTTTTTTTTTTGCCAAACACTTATTTCCAAAACAGCTTCATGGGTGAAGCTGTTTCCCCTCCTTTCACAAATACATAAATTGGATGAAGCTGGAAAAAAGTAGCTTATTGTAGTTTCTCCCTTATTTCTCTCTATCAACTATGTATGAAGTAGTTGGTGAAGCTATTTTGCCAAACATTTTTTCCAAAACAGCTCAACTTCATCTAGAAAGTCACTCATGAAGCTATTTTCTAAAAAAACAGCTTTACTAGTAAAGCTGAGCTGTGCCAAACAAGCCCTAATTATTAAGTGGCCGTGCACATGACAGCACAGTCTAGGAATGTTTGGCAAGAGAGGGGAGTAATGCAGTGGCGGAGCTAGAACTAAAATATAGGGGGGCTAATTTTTTTTGGATGAAGAAAATGCTACACGATTTCTATCAAAAGGCATGCATAGCTGACCCTGGCCGCTAGCTAACATAGCGATTGGGCTGCCTTTAAGATGGCTACGCTACAACAACAAGTTATGATAGTATGTAGTAGTGAATAGGTGTTACAGTTACAGATCATATAGCCATAAGCCATGCAGGGGGGCTTCAGGAAATCACGGAGGCAAGGGGGGGCCATGACCCAGTATGGCCTCTACCTAGCTCCGCCAGTGGAGTAATGGTACGCAACTTTGCAGTGGCCCTTGCCAGAGCCAGACTACTGCACGAAGCTTTGTTCACTGACCTTATCTACCCTAGAGATTTCACCCGAATCGTCTCCCTTCTGCAGTATTTTCTTCAGAAATATATTGCTAAACATACTTACATACTGCGTATGCTGGCATATTCAGAGATTCAGAATTGAGTAGATCCTAGAGAGCAGTACTACTACTACTACTGCTAGGATACAGCATTTCGAAATGGCCTTATGTTGTCATTTGGCAGACATGAATGGAACGTGGCCATGGGCCAAATGGGCAGTACGTTCGTACGCGTACGTCGACACTATGGTCTGGTCCCAATCCTATACAGCCTCCCGTATTCGAAACCCCGGCAGCATCGCCTGTACATCCACCTAGAATTTAAGGCACAAACTGATGTGCAGTGCACATGTGACAACTGACATGGCATCCGGGACCAAACCAGATCGTTGGATCTCGACTCTCCTATCTTGAAGTTTCAGCTCAAATCACCAACGCAACATTCAGAAAACGAAGCTGCAATGTAGGAGTAGCTCTACAAGAAGTGTGGAACGCTAGATCTAGATGGACATAATGCCATATGCATGCTGACATGCCATGCACGAGTTAACTATTGCCCAGCAGGCAGCAACTCATGTGGCGATTAACAGAAAGAGTAGACTGAAAGTTACGAGTCCTGACGACTGCCGATGCGCTAACCAAGGCGGGGACGTAGCGGTAAATGAGCGACAGATACTACGTCATCAATTATTGCCTCTTCGGACGCCATTGTTGGGAGCTGTTCCTCGTGGGGCAGAACTGGCAGAGACCATTCCTGGCTCCGCTGATGACGATGAAATTGGAAGCAGAGTAGTGCATTTTAGCGGGAACTGGTACCTGCAGCTAGCCAAGCCTGCAAGGTTGTGCCAGAAACAGAAAGAGGCAGAATCTACGGGTGGATTGGGCTTGGGCACTGTCTGGCGTCTCCTGGCGCAGGCAGGGAAGGAAAACGATGGAACTCAAAATTTTGAGTTTGGCTAATGCAACACTTTCGTTTGTATTTGATAATTATTGTCCAATCATGTGCTAACTAGACTTAAAAGATTTGTCTCGTAAATTATAGACAAACTATATACAGTTAGTTATTTTATATATATATTTAATATTCAATGTTTGCGTCTAAAGATTTGATGTTATGAAAAATCTTTTAAAAAAATTGGGAATTGAACAGGGCCTAATGCGAGTTGCTCGTTTCTTGCCATCACAGGAGCAGGCTCATGCACGTGCTGCGGCCGGTGATTTCTCATGCGTTGCCGTTTCTGTGTATCCGCAGCCAGCCGAGCCGCACAGTCGAGTTAATTTTCCATGCATGGATTGAAAAATGTTCATTATTAGGCCTTGTTTAGATGCACCCAAAAACCCAAAACTTTAAAAGATTCTCCATCACATCGAATTTTACGGCACATATAAGGATTATTAAATATCGATAAAAATAAAAACTAATTACACAGTTTGTCTGTAAATCGCGAAACGAATCTTTTAAGTCTAGTTACTTTATGATTGGACAATGTTTGTCAAATAAAAACGAAAGTGCTACAGTGCCAAAATCCAAAAAAAATTTAGATCTTATTTTTCTAACTAACGGAAGGCATACCACCAGCTGCAGCACGATCTATCATAAAGAAGGGGAGGAAAAAAACTGTAGGCATCACTAATGCGGCAGAAATACAGAGGTCGGTTCGGTTGCCAAGTTTGAAAATGTCTATCGAGATGTCAGTACAGCGGAGAAAACTTTGAACTGAAATAATTTCGCTGAAATCCAGTGGAGAAATTTTCTGAAGTTGAGCATGTATCACCCAGCAGAGATATGTTCAAAGAGGACTGGACAATCATCTGAGGCAGGAGAGAACGAGTAGTCGAGGATGTTACCCTGTGGAGAGGGAGGCGATGCTCCTGGACGCGGACGATCACGTCGGGCTTGCGCGATCCGTTCTCCCGGCACCTGCACGGATCATCAGTTACAACAAGGAGGAGGGCGATCGATCAGTCAGCCAGCCAGCCAGCCATTCTCTGCCGAAATCGAGTCGCACTTGAGCCACAAGCATCGTAGCACGCACGTACCAGGCCTGCACGGCGCGCCTGAGCGGCGGCGGCAGGGACGGGTGCGCCGCCGCGTCCTCCGCCTCCGGGGAGAAGGAGCGCGAGGTGGCCGCCGAGGACGACATGGTGGGCGAGTCGAACCGCTCCTCCTCTTGTTCCTCGTCGTCCTCCTCGTGGTCGTCCTCGTAGATGGTGTCGACGACGCCGAGCTCCTGCCACCCCCTGCTCATCTCCATGCCCCTCTCCCTCTCCGATCCTCTCCGGAGGGCGGAGGCGACTGCTGCGCCCTGCGGCTGCGCTCGTGGTGTGGTAGGGTAGTAGTGGTCGCAGTACCCGGCGATGGCATTACAAGGGGTCGGGGTCGGGGTCGGGGTCGGGGGTGTTAAATCGGGGCGGCAATGAATGCGTGCATGTGGCTGGTAAATGCGGTGGCACCCCGCGGCCGGCCCCGGCCCGCCCGCTTCGGGAGCTTCTGCTCTGCTTGCTCCCCTGCATCTGCATCTGCATGCTGGTATGTTTTTGAACAGCACCATCGCCTAGTGGTCGTTCTCCTTCAGAACCCGCATGGATGGAGAGGGCGCCAGCGGATCCCGTACGCATCTTTTTTTCCTCCGTGCAAAACAAAAACATCCGTTGAGGAACGAACTTCAAAGGCGAGATTGCTTCGATTGCACAAAACCGGTTATGTTTATTTATTTTCGTTTTGGCGTTTTTGCTAGTAAGAAGGTTTCAGTCAGATATTTCTTATCTTAGAGATGTAGTACTGATGTTGAACTTGATATGTTAGCATCCAATGGCATTAAGAGATGTCGCCGTCCGTAGGATGCCGTTTTGTAACCTACTCTGTGTCCGATGATGATCTAAGAGCATTTGGCATCAGATCTCTCATACTGCATCTCCTGTTCATTACACTTCCGTTTAATCTGAGGTTGTACACTTATACAGAGTATTAAGAGCAACTCCAACAGTTTTACAAATTTTGTTTGACAAATGTTGTTATTTGCCAACTCCCAAAATGATATGGGGAGGAAACAAAAAGAACATCTCCAAGTGTTTGTCAATTTTGACTTGGCAAAAACAAAATTCTACTGGTTCTAAAGATCAACAAAGAAGCATCAAGTTGTCAGCTTGCTATAAAAGCGCGCGCATGCAGAATGCCAAGCCTATTCTAGGTGTGCATAAATACCAAGAAAGGAGGAGAATTTGCCAACTTGTTATAAATGCCAAACTCAACTATCAAACTGTTGGACAGAAGATTTTGTGAGTTTTGATAAAAAAACAAGAATGTCGACCCTACGTTTTGCTCTCAGCAAGAGTAACCCGGTCACGTGCTTTGTCCGCATCCGGGAACTATATATAAAAGCCACGGGCCTTGTTTAGTTCGCAGAAAATTTTGCAAAATTTTTCACATTCTCCGTCACATCGAATCTTTAGACGCATGTATGAAGTATTAAATATAGATGAAAATAAAAACTAATTGCACAGTTTGGTCGAAATTGACGAGACGAATCTTTTGGGCCTAGTTAGTCTATAATTGGATAATATTTGTCAAATACAAACGAAAGTGCTACAGTGTCGATTTCCCAAAAATTTTCGGAACTAAACAAGGCCCGTGGAAAACGGTTGCCGTAAAAAATCACACGTACGTCTGGGATGCACGGGAAAGCAAACCCTTCGGTGCATCTAGATTCGTGCCGCGCTGTCCCTTCAGGGATCAACTCCGCGTACTTGGAGGATTGCACTTCCGCCGTACAGTACGTGCAGTGCAGACGTGCTCCCGCGACGTACGCGGCGAATTGGACGTTCTTGGGCTCGTGATCTTGCGTGTTCGTGCTGGGCTCGCATGCATATTCGTCCGGGCCCGTTGGCACATGGCAGTAAAGGGCGTTGATTTTTCAGTACTGTGCGTGCGCGTAGTCGCGTCCGGTGTACCACACGTATACGTATACATGCCCTGTGGGTGTGCCAGCCGTTGGATTTCGATCACACGACGGCCGGCTTAGGATTATTACGATTAACTAAAGGAATGGTTGCACGCACGGAGAATGACGTCATTGATTAATACCGTCGTGTTCTCTTCTTCTTGAAACAAACATCGCAAAGGCATTTTAAGAGGTGGAGAAGATGGCTGCCACTAAGACTGCCCACAACACGAGCGATGCTGAAACAACTTGTGAAATAGTTTTTTATTCGTTTTAGCATCGTCGCATCGATGCATGTATATGTCACGATGTCTGAGTTTTCTAGCTTTAACACTAATACACTATTCATGCAGTGTGTTGTATCGATACTAAGTTTTTTCTCTCTCTTTATTTCTGCATTCTCTCTTCTCATTAACTTTAGCACGATACATTATGGGTAGTCTAAGAAAAGTCAGAAATGAGCAAGAGAATTTCGTTGCGCAATAGAAGATCGATTTTTGGTGGAACGTCTGGAAGGAACGCAATAGAAGAACTTTCCAACAAAAACATCTGCAACCGATCCAAGTAGCCCAGCTGTGCAAGGATGAAATTCAACAATACCAAATGGCAACAAGAC